>Ga0209834_10000129_pt1 | contig 44586 bp, 44 predicted proteins | sample Mar14236cmmetaG_FD_184134 | JGI IMG/M metagenome (GOLD analysis project Ga0209834, IMG submission 184134) | Marine hydrothermal vent microbial communities from Guaymas Basin, Gulf of California to study Microbial Dark Matter (Phase II) - Marker... ... | reverse complement strand
AAAGGTTGCCGTGAATGTCGAGCAGCCTGGAACTTCAGCGCCTTAAACGTCCCCACAGGGGGACGTTCGGCCTGAGCGCTAGCGAAGGCCACTCTCAGGACTTCAGTCCATTCACCAATCAATTTAAGTTATAATAGACCCATGATTCTGATCAGCCGTCCACCTCAGAACCGCTATTATTTCAGTCACTAGAAGCGCTGAACCGAGAATACAGGCCGGTGCTTCCCAACACGCCTCCCGAATTGGGGGCGTGTTATTATGTAAAGAAGCATGAACTTAGGAGAATGAGATGAGCATAGAGAAGATGACCATAGACGAGCAGGTGGCTTACTTGATGCAGGGAGCGGAATATGGCGACGATCAGGTCAAAGAAGCCATGGCCGCTGAGCTCAAGGAACGCCTGATCGAAGCTAAAAAGGAAGGGCGTGCCCTGAAAGTCTACTGCGGCTACGATCCCACAGCCCCCGACCTCCATCTCGGGCATACGGTCACCATGCGCAAACTCCGCCAGTTCCAAGAACTGGGTCATGAGGTCACTTTCTTGATTGGCGACTATACCTCCCTGGTAGGAGACCCTTCAGAAAGAGACAGCCTGCGCCCCCGCCTGACGAACGAACAGATCAAAGCCAACGCGAAAACCTACTCAGACCAGGCTTTTAAGATCCTCGATCGGGAAAAAACCTCCATACGGTATAACTCCGAATGGCTATCCAAACTGACCTTTGCGGATGTGATCCAGATCAGCTCGAACTTCACTGTCCAGCAGTTTCTGACCCGGGATAATTTTGCCAAACGCTACCGTGATAACGATGCGGTTTACTTGCATGAGTTCTTCTACGCCTGGATGCAGGGATACGACGCCTTTATGCTGGACGCGGACGTTCAGGTAGGGGGGACGGACCAGCTATTTAATATCATCACCGCTGCCCGGAAGCTGATGACCGCTCTGGGAAAAAAACCCAATATCGGTATCACCATGGGCATTCTGCCTGGCACCGATGGCGAGGTACGCATGAGCAAATCACTCGGCAACTACATCCCCATTTCCGGCGATCCCACAGATATGTACGGCAAGCTGATGTCTATCCCCGATAAGGCCATGGGGGTCTTCAGCCGGCTCGTGACCAGATGGACCCCAGCGGAGATCAGCCAGTTTGAGGAAGATATCGCCAGCGGAAAATGCCATCCCAAAGACGCCAAAATGGCCCTGGCGAAAGAAATCGTGACCATCTATCACGGTCCAGATCAGGCAGACAAAGCCCAGGCGGATTTTATTCGCGTATTCCAGGAGCAGGGCCAACCGGAGGAAATGGACCAATACCAGCTCAAGGATGGACAGACCGTGCTGGACGTGCTGGTTGATGCCGGTCTAACAGATAGCCGCAGCCAGGCCCGGCGCCTGATCAACCAAAATGCGGTCAAGCTGGATGAGGAGAAACTGACAGACCCCCATCAAGCCTTTCCCGGCAAGGGCGTGCTGCAGGTTGGTAAGAGACACTTTATCCGCATTATCTAAAGCCCCGGACTGTGGCCTGACCGTATTTAACTGGAAACCGGCACCCTGCCGCGCTGCCTGGCCCGTTTTTCATTTACGCCCAACAGCATCACCAGCCCCACCACCAGGAACAGGATCACTGGCAGGATAGCTACACGCTGGCCGAGTTGTTCTGTAAAAGGCGCGCCGCCTTCCAGCACGCGGAACCACAGAAATGAGGCTTTGTCCCCCTGGGATTCGAAGAACAGGGCCGCTTCCGCGGCGATCACTCCATAAATCGTCGGGCCGATGAAGGATGAAGTCCTGCCGGCTACCGCGAAAAAGCCGTAGAATTCCGCACTTCTTCCTGGAGGAGCCAGCGCACCCACCATGGCCCTGCTGACAGCCTGGACTGAAGACAGTGCCAGGCCGGCAATCCCGCCAATCACATAAAATCCCGCGACTGATTCAACCACAAATAACCCGACAACTGATCCGATCATCAGCAGCAGGAAAATCACCAGAGAAGCCTTGCCGCTTCTTTTATCCGCAATCCAGCCCGAGACATAAGCTCCGATCACACTGGTGAACTGGATCAGGATCATAAACAGAATGATCTGCTGCTGATCAAGTCCAAACATCACCGCACCGAATATGGCTGCGAAGTTGATTGCCATCAATATGCCGTCATTGTAAATGAGGAAAGCGACAATATACTTGACAAATTCCCGGTGATCCCGGACGCTGCGGATGGTATGGCGTAATTTATTGAAAGCGATAGAGAAAACATTCTCCCCTGGAAGCAGTTTATTTTCCCCTTCTTTCTCCTGAAACCACAAGAAGAGCGGAGCTGCAAAAACCGCAAAGTATATCGCAGTGACCACCAGGGAAATGCGGACAATCCAGGTTCCTTCGTTCAGGGTGACCATCGCAAGCACTAAGAACAAGCAGACGATGCCGCCCATCAGACCGATTGCCCAACCATTGCCGGATACGCGTCCAATTTCATCCTGCTCCGCCACTTCAGGCAGCAGGGAATTATAAAATACCTGCCCCCCTCGATAACCAATCTCCGCCAGGATGAACAGGACCATACCCAGGAGAATATCTCCCTTCTGGACAAAATACAGCAGCGCTGTGCAGGTTACGGAAAGGGCTGTGAAGTAGCTCAGAAATCGTTTCTTCTGTCCAGTGTGATCCGCGATCACACCCAGGACCGGAGAGATCAATGCTACTACCAGCATGGCAATGCCTACTGAAATGCCCCACAAGCGGGAACCTTCAGCTCCCCCCACTACGTGGCCTTTGAAATAAGCCGCATATATAGCCAGGATCACAACAGCCGCATAGGCGGAATTTCCAACATCATACAAATACCAAAGCCAACGCCGGCGGGAAGAAGAGGACTGGTTTGCCAAACTCATGAAGTCTCCTTAAAATGAAAAGGTTAACTTAAAATCTTGCGGGTCGACCTCGGAGGTTGATAGTTATGCGAAACCCCGGGGGGGGCAAGTCCCGGTAAATATAAGCCCAGCAGGCTGGGCGCCTGCGCGGCGAAACAGACAGATCGGTCTATCTACTGATAGGACACCGCTCCATTTGCATAGACCATCCTCCGCCTCCTGTAAGCCCAGCACATATAAGCTATGGAAACAAAATAGCAGGCTGGAAGGCGGTGAAGGTTCTTGACCTTGGTGCCTAGCAAGGTGGTTTTTCCATGAAAGCCCATCGGCCCAATGTCCAGCTGGTTAGCCTGTCCGGTGATTCTCTCCTCAAGTTCAGCCAGCACAGGATCCGGGTTGGTATCGTCCAGTTGGCGGCGGAGTGCTTCCTTGGAAGCCGCGTAAGATGATCCCCTGTCTCCGCCTATCGCTATGCCAAGCACTCCAGGCGCGCAACCCTTTCCTTGAGCTTTCGCCACAGCTTCCAGGGCAACCTTGCGCACACCATCCAGATCCCTGCCAGCACCAAGACCAGAATCAGGCAATTTGTATTGGGTGCTGACATTTTCACATCCGCCGCCCTTTAACATCAAGTCGATTTTCACCTCATCACCATCAACTTCTTCAAAGTAGATGGATGGATAATGTTCATCGCCGCTGTTATCCCCTGTATTTTTACCCGTAAGTGTATTTACCGAATTGGGTCGAAGGTAGGTTTTTTCCGTAGCTTGAATGACGGCATCTTGAATTTGCCTGGATAGCTTCCGGGTGCTCCACCCTTCTGGATAGGAGACGTAGAATATGGGGGTCCCGGTATCCTGGCAGATAGGCGTAGAGTTTTCTCTGGCCATGGCAACATTTTTCAGGATAGTATCAAGGGCTCCCTGGGCTGCGGAGCCTTCTTCTTCCTCGTTCCTGGATTTCTGTAAAGTCTTCTCAACATCTTCCGGGAGATCAGTGGCGGCCAGGCGGACCAACTCCAGGATATTGTCTGTCAAGTTAGGTTGCATTTGTTCCTCCCAACGCATACGAGCCTTAATTATTTCACTCTTTAGGTTAATGTATCACAGTTTATGATTCCAGTATTAGAAATAATTCTCTGGGGATATCTTTTATCATACTTCTCTGGGTGCGCCCTTAACGTTCGATAAATGAAACTATGCTATACTAATTCTGAGCTATGAAAATTCAAGAAAACAGAGAAAAATGGATCCGGGCGCTGTATAAATTACGGCTTCAGACCCTCACAGCAGCTTTCCTGGAAGCTCTGGGACCGGTCAACCTGGTTGGCGCTCAACTGGTGTACCTCAGTCAGCCAATTTTGTCTCCGTTTATCTCCCAGGAACAGTCCCAGGACTTCGCCAGGATATTAGAAGATCCTTCTGAAACTGAAATATTTGTTAAGGCTTTGCGCGATTATGAGCCTTCAACCTTGCGGGAGGGATAATCTGTGTCAGCAACAGGCTTCACAGGGATCGTGGTTGTTGTTCTCTTTGTTGGATTGATGATCTCTTTTTCAATCATCAACAATAACCGCAAATCCATCCATGTACGTCCCATCGCGGCTTACGAAAAGATCAAGAAAGAAATCAACGTAAGCGTTGAAGACGGCACCCAGCTTCACATCTCGCTGGGCAGGGGCGGCATCACCGGCCCAGAATCAGCCGCCGGGCTGGCCGGGTTAATCCTCCTTAAACAGGTTATCGACAAATCCTCCATGTGTGATCATCCCCCTGTTGCCTCGACGGGAAATGCCGTTTTATCCATTTTGGCTCAGGATACCATCCGGGGCTCATCCCAAGCATTAAACCTCGCAGATCAGCAGAAGAATCCTTCAGGTGAACTGACCGGAGTCACTCCTTTTTCCTACGCAGTCGGCACGCTGACCACCATCAGGGATGATAATGTCTCTGCCAACATTCACACGGGATGGTTCGGGAACGAAATCATCTGGTTGACAACGGCTGGCGAGAGGCAAAGCAGCCCGACAATAGCCGGAACAGCCCAGTTGCCTGCCCAGTCAGTGATTTACGCTTCCGCTTCTGACCCCCTTATCGGGGAAGAACTCTACGCGAGTGGAGCCTACCTGGGAGCTGGCAAGCTGCATAAAGCCAGTATCTCAGCCCAAGATGTGGTTCGCTGGATCATCGTTTTCCTGATCCTAGGCAGCATCCTGTTCAATTTATTCGGGTTTAACACCTTCATCGAAGATATACTGGCAGGTTCATTGTGAACATAAAGGTCAAAGCCCCCATTTCAACTGCGGTTGCCATCGGTGTGGGAGTGATCGTCTTAGCGGGTTATTTCATCCCCTCGATGGACAGTATCCGCTTTATCCTATTAAGAACGGGTTTGGTATTGGCGGCTGTTGCCCTGCTGGTGGGAATCATTAATCTAGCTACTGTCCATATCAAGAAAATTGGCAAGGAGAGTGAAAATTCCGGCTACAGTCTGATCCTATTGATTTCCTTGCTGATCACGCTGATTGTAGGCATCACTGATATGGCCCAAACCTATCTGGTTGGTCGTCCAAACTTCCAAATTACAAACTGGGTCTTCACCAATATCCAGCTACCAATTGAAACCAGCCTTCTTGCGGTCACCACCATCAGCCTCACATATGCGGCAGCGGGTATTTTGCGAAAACGGATGAATATGTTTTCGATCTCTTTCTTTTTTGTGGTCCTGCTGGTTTTGCTAGGTTCGTTTTCTATCCCCTCGGCAACAATACCCTTCCTCCAGGTGATTCGGGATTGGATCCTGCGGGTCCCCGCCCTGGGAGGTGCCAGGGGCTTATTACTGGGAATTGCACTGGGGACCATCACGACCGGGATCAGAGTCCTGCTGGGAACTGATCGGCCTTACGGTGGATAATCATGGCTGAAGTACTGTGTGCCAATTGTGGAAGACTGAATAGCGCTCAGCGCGAATTTTGCGATTTCTGCGGCAATCCCCTGGATGGGGCACTTCGCGTTGAGGGTAAGTCGGGCTCGCAAGGCGATGATCTCCTTGACAGCCAATACCCCGCATCCATGGCTGATGCCTCCCGGCTGGACAACCTGATTCCGGCTCCCGAGGAGGAAAATCAACCTTCATCCCTGGGTGATTTCCAGGGCGAGGAAATCTTGAATGGGGATTCCCGCCTAGAGAGCCTGTTCGCCGATCAGGATGATGATTTAGAAGAATCAGCCCAAAATGACCCTGGGCATGATGAAGCATTGAATGGTGAATCCCGGCTGGATGATTATCTGCCAGTAGAAGAACCCGCGGCAGATCCAGAACCAGCAACCGACGGGGCGGATGATTCCTCCCGTTTAGACGAGTATCTACCTCCGGAAGAATCCGAGGAAGCCCCTCCCATAGATATTGAGAGTCTCTCCGCAGATCGGCAAGACGACTTTTCCCGCCTGGATGGTTATCTTACACCTGAAAGCCCTCAAGACCAAACACAGCCTGATGAAGCTGCCCGCCTGGATGATTTTTTTGCGGACGATCCTTTTAACTTACTGGACCCCTCCCCTAGCGAGGCAGAAAAAGAGGATCCATTCGGTCTGAACCTGGACCTCTTCACAGAACCCGCCGCACCAGGAATCGAACCCAGCCCCGCAGATCAAGGACCTCCAGAAGAGCCACTATTCACCAGGGATGATTTTCTGTCTGACAGCCTTTCCGAAGAGTCTTCTGATGAGCTGAAATTTCCAGGTTCAATTCCAGAATCAGAACAGCCAAAGGAAGAACTTCCTGCTGAACCAATGCAGTCGAATTTCCCTGAACCCTCCCCAACGCCGGTACAGCCAGAGGAGGAAATACCCCCTGAACCAATTGACGCCGGGGAATGGGGCTTTCTGGACCCCTCTCCCGCGGCTGAACAACCGGAGGAGGAAAAACCCCCTGAACCGATCGACGCCGGGGAATGGGATTTCCTGGATCCCTCCCCTGCACCAGAACAACCCGGGGAAGATCGTTCTCCTGAATCCAGTGACGCCGGGGAATGGGATTTCCTGGATCCCTCTCCTGCGCCTGAACAACCGGGAGAAGAAAGTTCTCCCGAACCCATTGATTCCGGGGAATGGGACTTCCTTGATCCCGCCTCAGCTGATGGAGACCAGGAGGATCTAACCCCCGCTCCAGAAAGCGCTGAACCTGATGCTCCTGAAGACTGGAGCTTTCTTGACCCGGGCCCAACAACAGATCGGCTGGACGATACAGGCGAGCAGGAATTTATCGCGGAGGGAGACGAAGATGATGCCGGGTGGTTGGACATGCTCCAGGATCCAGAATCCAGGCAGCAGCCTGAGTCTATCCCGGAGCCCACTGCAGAACCCCCCAAACCCCAGACCGACTGGCTGGACAAAATCAAAAGACTCAATGCAAGCAGCGACCTGGTAGATGAGGATTCTTCCTTCCCGGATTGGTTGTCTGTTACTGGGAAAACTGCCGAATTCAAGGGAGATGACTCGGCACAAGGTCCGGATTCATCTTCCAAAGAAGTGCCCGACTGGCTGCAGCTTGATGACGATGAATCCCTCGACGAATTTCTGCGCAGAAAAGACCTCACCAACGAGGAATACAAACCCAAGATCACCACAGATTCCCTGGATAATGAAGGAATCTCGGTGGATGAGGGTGCACCCGCTTCCGGACAGAGTGATTCCCAGCATATTAAATTCCCCTCCTGGGCGGAGGAAGAAAAGAAAAAAGACCTGAAGCACCAGGGCGTTCATGACCCGGGGGGTACCAAGGAGGACGCCTTGGGGTCAGCTGAACCACTCCAGGTCGAAGAGGGATTTTTCGAGGATCTTTTCAGTGAGGAACTTCCCGATTGGCTGACCGCAGCCTCGTCAAAAGAGGTCATCCAGCCCGTTGGCCAAGATTTAGCCCAGGGCGAACTGCCGGGTTGGGTGGAAGCTATGCGCCCGGTTGTGGAATCCACGGATGCTTCCGGCTTGGATGAAGATGAAGACTATATAGAAAACTACGGACCCCTGGCAGGTATACCCGGTGTGCTTCCAGCAGAAGCTGAAATAGGAATCGATTTTGACCAGGCCGTTAAGAAACCACTTGACCTTTTAGCAACAAAAAACCACCAGGATTTTGTAAATCTGCTCAAGAAACTAATTAAGGATGAGAATAAATCAAGGACCATTCAGCTTCCCTCACCCTTACAGCCCCAGCGAATACTGCGCTGGTTGATTGCCGCCGTATTGCTGGTTACCATTGCGAGCACTTTGATATTCAGCGGTTCAGTTGAAATGGAACTCCCTGCGACTGCCCGGGTGCAAGGGACCGGGTTCAACGCGCTCTACGAGGAAATTGAAACCCTGTACGACGGACAGCCGGTATTGATCGCGTATGACTACCAGCCAGCAGCGGCAGGCGAGCTGCATACAGCCGCCGCCACAGTTGTGGACCACCTGATGGAACAGGGCACATTCCTTACCTTTGTCTCCACTCAACCAACCGGACCAGCCCTGGCAGAACATTTCCTGGATACGACCCAAAGTCAACATCATTATATTCACACCCAAAAATACATTAATCTGGGATATTTACCGGGAGAATCCGCCGGGTTGTTGAGTTTTATGATCTCCCCCCAAAAAATCATTCCCCTCGCTTATGATGGCAGCAATGCCTGGGATTCCCCTCCCTTGATCAGTGTTGACGGGATCGGGGATTTTAAGATGATCATGGTGATCACGGATGATCCCAATACGGCAAAAATCTGGATCGAACAAGTGGGATCGCGTTTGGACAATACGCCACTTACCATGGTTGTCAGCGCCCAGGTCGAACCCCTGATCCAACCCTATTTTAGGACCTCCCCCCGCCAGCTTGCTGGCTATGTGGCTGGCATCATTGACGGCATGAAATATGAACAGCTCACCGAAAGACCTTATCTTGCCAGCAAGAGTTGGCTGCCTTTCAATATTGGGATCGTTATCAGCGTCGGGATCATCTTCATCGGGGGGATGGCAAATGGTGTGTTGTCCCTTTTCTCCCGCCACAAGGAAAAAGTAATAGGAGAATCAAAGTGATAGGGGCTAACTTGCTGGATTTCATCGGACTTGCTCTGGGATTTCTGTTGACCATCCTGGTTTTCAGCTACTTGCTGGGAGATAACCCCTTCTTCAGGTTGGCCGTTCACATCTTCATCGGTGTGTCAGCTGCATATGTCGCCCTGGTCACCATAAACAACGTCCTGATACCCCGCCTGATCGTGCCGCTAATCAACGGCTCTCGGGGAGAAACGCTATTATCTATCCTGCTTTTCATCCCCAGCTTGTTCCTGTTTTTCAAAGTAACCCCGCTAAGAAAGTTAGGGAACTGGTCTGTAGCAATCCTGGTTGGCATTGGCGCAGCTGCTGCGATCGGAGGGGCTATCACGGGAACTCTATTCCCGCAAATCCTGGGTTCCATTAACAGTGTAGACCCATCCACATACACTGTATCTGGCAACAAGTGGTTTCAAACCATCAATGGGATTATCGTTGTCGTGGGAACCCTTACCACCTTGATATATTTCCATTTTGGAACCCAAGACGTTCCTGGCAGAACAGATAAACGGCTGCCAATTATCGAAAATATAAGCCAGATTGGAAAGGTATTTTTATCTATCACATTTGGAGCCCTCTACGCCGGTGTGTTTTTAACCGCACTGGCAGCCCTGGTGGAGCGGTTGTCATTTTTATGGGAGTTCTTCAATAAAATCGGTTTTGAATTATTTTCATCACTTTAGGACACATGGATACAACCAACATAACAGCAAAATCAGCTATTGCCGTCGATATTGGCACAACCATCACCCGCTCATTGTTATTTGATGTTGCCAGCGGGAAATACCGTTTAATCGGTATGGGAACGGCTCCCACAACCGCTGGGGCCCCGAAATTTGATGTCACGGAGGGTATCTGGAGATCTCTGGAAGAACTTCAATATTTCACTGGCCGGACACTGCTGAGTGAAAAAGATGGCGTGATCATCCCCAGCACCCAGGATAACCAGGGGACGGACAGTATGGTCGCCACCATGTCAGCTGGAAACCCCATTTCAGTGGTCATCGTGGGATTGCTTGACGACGTGTCCCTGAAAAACACCCGCCGACTGGCACAAACCACCTACACAAATATCACCGCTGAAATATCCATTAATGACTGCAGGACAGCTACTGATCGGATCAACCTGCTGACCAGAGAGCGTCCGGACCTGATCATCATCACTGGCGGTACTGATAACGGAGCAACCCAATCACTGCTGAGCATCCTGGAAAGTGTTGGGCTTTCCAGTTATATACTGGATGAAAGCCAACGTCCTCATATCCTGTATGCCGGGAACGAAAAATTACAGGACGAAGTGAAAGCAGGCCTGGATAAAATCAGCAAGCTACACATCTCGCCCAATATCCAACCGCTGCTGGGGATTACCAATTTCCGCCCTGCCCAAAAGGAGCTCAACGAAATCTACAAGGAAGTGCGGAGAAAACAATCCGGCGGCTTGCATGAAGTCCTTTCTTGGACCGAGGGTTCCTTCACCTCTACCGCTTCAGCGCTTGGCAGAGTAATCAGATTCCTAAGTGAAAAATACGAGCCCGAGAAAGGTGTTATGGGAGTGGATATCGGATCTGACACCACAATCTTGGCTGCCGCATTCCAGGGCGAAGAAACCTTACGGGTGTATCCAAATTCTGGAGTGGGTGGAGGGGCAGCTGGCGTGCTCGAGAGATCCTCCCTGGAAGAAATCAAACGCTGGCTTCCCATCAAGATACCCGACACGCTCATTCGGAATTATATCTACAACAAATCCGCCTTCCCCGACGCAGTCCCAACCGAGGAGGATCACCTTGAGATCGAGCTGGCGATCGCCAAACAGGCACTCCGAGACGCAGCCCTGGATCTGATCCCCAGCCTGGAAAAACAAATCGATTCCACAGGAATCTTGATGCCTGCTGTAGAGCCGATCATCGGGGCTGGCAGAATACTCACTGAAGCCCCAAAGCGTTACCAGAGCCTTTCCGTTCTGCTTGACGGCTTGCAGCCTACAGGGGTGACCACACTGGCTCTGGATCAGAATGGTTTACTGCCCGGGTTAGGCGCAATAGCTGAAATAAACCCGTTGATGACCGTCCAGGTAATAGAATCCAATACCTTCCTGAATTTAGGCACGATAATTGCACCCATTGGCATAGCACGCCCCGGAACACCTATTCTCCGGATCCGCCTTTACCGCGAGGACGGCAGATCAATCACTCGCGATATCAAATTCGGATCCTTGACCATTCTGCCTGTAGAAATGGGTGAAAAGGTTTCCCTCCATCTGCGCCCCCTGCACCGTTTCGACATCGGCATGGGAGGCCCAGGAAAATCCGGGAAAGTCAATGCTATTGGCGGCGCCCTGGGTATCGTTGTAGATGCCAGAGGCCGTCCCCTCCAATTCTTCCCGGATGAGGAGAAGAACATCCAAAGAAATGAGGTCTGGAGAAAAACTTACCGGAAATATAGCTGAAAGCGGATTGTCCATAAGATGATAACAAAAGTAAAACAATACCATGAGCTCACAAGCATCAAGCGGGAACGGGTTCTGCCCGTAGCCGGTGACGTGCTGGTCAGGCGCATGCAGAAGGTCGCCCCCAACGATGTGATCGTGGTCGCACCTCTGGCTCCTGAATTTATCCTGATCGATATTGCCCAGGGCTTACGCGTCTCCCCTTCCAAAGCGGATGAGCTCTTACAGCGCCAGGCCGGGGAAGAGTTGGTCAAGGGTGACATCATCGCCGGTCCTGTTGGTATATTCAAACGGGTCGTCCGCGCTCCCCAGGCGGGACGGGTGAAAATCGCGGGAGAAGGCAAAGTGCTGTTCGAAGTCGACGCACCCGCCTATGAACTGCAAGCCGGCATGGAGGGCACCGTCACAAATATCATCCCTGAACGCGGGGCGATCATAGAAACCCGGGGAGCATTGGTACAGGGAATCTGGGGGAATGGGAAAATCACCTATGGAATCCTTCAACCAGTTAGCAGCGACCTGCTCCAGGAATTGGTGCCTGAACAGCTCAATATTGGATTCCGGGGCACGATTATCTCTGCTGGTTTCTGCCGCAATCCCAACGTGCTAGAAACCGCTGGCAACATCCCCATCAGGGGTATGATCCTGGGCAGCATGTCCTCTGCGCTTATCCCCCTGGCTAAATCAGCTGATTTTCCCATCATGCTGATTGATGGTTTTGGGAATAAACCGATGAACCGGGCAGCCGAGAGCATCTTAATTGCCAACAAGGATAAAAATATTGCCCTCAATGCCCAGGTATACGATCCTTTCCAGGGGAATTACCCCGAAGTGATCATCACTCAATTAACAAAATCAGATCCGGACCTTCCCCCCACAACAGATTCCCTCAAAACAGGAAAAAAGGTTATTATTGTTAATGGGCTGCTGGCCTCCAGAATTGGTAAAATTGAGGAAATCCTGCCCCAAAAAAGGATCCTACCCAGCGGGATATCCACCCGGGTCGCTTCTGTCATTCTAAGTGGGGAAGAGGTGGTAGAAATACCCCTGACTAATTTGGAAATCATCACAGAATAATACCAACCAATTTACTAATACACTGACAGGGTAAATTGAGGAGAGAAAATTATGGGAATGAATGATTTTGAAGATCTGGACTTTGAAGATGTCGGCGGCGAAGAAACCATATCAACCAGCCGGGGATCCAACCGGACCTTCCTGGTAGTTGCCGGTATCCTGGGCGGGATTTTGCTGATCGCTTTGCTGGCCATCGCTGCCTATGCGGTTTTGATTCTACCCGGAAGGGATACCAACCAGCAAACCCAGGCCGCGGAAATCAACGCGACCAACACGGCTGTCGCGGAAGGAGCCCAGTTAACTGCGGTTGCCAGACAGGTGACATTCACTCCCACGTTCACCGCTACGCTGCCTCCCACAGAAACACACACCCCAGCCCCCAGCAGCACTTCCACGCCCGTCCTGGCGCCCACCAATTCGCCTGTTCCTGATGGCGGAACACCTGCCGCCACGGCTGATCTGGCCGCAACAGCCACAGTGGCAGCCCTGTTAACCCAACAAGCCGGTGGGGCAGATACGCCCACCCCCATTCCGACTTCTACAGCCCTGCCCGACACTGGTTTCGCGGATGATTTTGGTGTTCCGGGCCTTGCTTTGATCGCTGGTGTACTGTTGGTGATTATTATCCTCAGTCGGCGGCTCCGGGCATCTACAACTTAACTGGCAATAGCTGCTCCCTGTCAGTCCAACATATAAACAAACAACCACAGCAAACCTCTCTTCTTGCTGTGGTTGTTTGTTTAAGATGAAGCCTGTTGAGTTCAGGTAAAGCTCTCGGCCACCTCTTCTCCGTATCCCAGCAGCGCCTTCACCATCTCCTCAGTTCTTCCTTCCGCATACACCCTGAGAACCGGTTCCGTTCCTGAGGGCCGGATCAGCAACCAGGAATCATCAGCCAGCAAATATTTGACACCATCAGTGGTCAAGATCTCATCCACCTTCACCCCTCCAATCTCTGCTGGGGTGTGATCTATCAAGTACTGAACCATTTGTTTTTTCTGGATGGGATATTTCAACCGCTGGTCTTTGCGTTCGTAGAACGCCGGCCCTACCTCGTCCAGCAGCTCCTTGACCAGGGAATGGAGTGATTTTCCATACACGGCAACCATTTCGATCAGCAGCAGCCCCATCAGGACGCCATCCCCCTCGGGAATGTTCCCCTGGATGGAAATGCCGCCGGACTCCTCACCTCCGATGAGCACATTCTCAGATAACATATAATCGGCAATGTGATTAAAGCCCACTGGGGTCTCATAGACCTCCAGCCCATATTTTTCAGCCAGTCGGTCAATCATCCGGGTTGTGGACACAGTTCGCACGGCGGGTCCTTCCCAGCCCCGTTTTTCTACCAGGTAGCGAAGGGCTAGCGCCATAATCTTATGAGGGTCTACGAAATTTCCCCTTTCATCCATGGCTCCGATCCGATCAGCATCGCCATCCAGAGCCAGACCCAGATTGCCCATCCCTGTGCTGATCGCTCCAGCCAACGCTCCCAGGTGAGTCCCGATGGGTTCAGGATGCGCTCCACCAAATCCGGGATTCATCTCACCCCTGATCTCAGTTACTTCACAGCCTGTCCCGGTGAGGATACCCTTGATCAGGCCTCTGCCTGAACCGTGCATGGAATCCACAACAACGCGGGGGGGATTGGTCGCAATGGCATCAAAATCGATCAGGGTTCTCAAATGCTGGTAATACTCTGGCACTGGGTTAAAATTGATGATCAAACCCTGCTCCACAGCCAGGTCCCATTCCATCAGGTTTGGACCCCTGCCACGTTCCTGGTTGTCATTCAAATATATTTCCACCCGTCGGGATTGTTCTGGTGAAGCAGAACAGCCATCGGGGGCTTTCAGCTTAAGTCCATTATAGCGGGGGGCATTATGGGAAGCTGTGATGACAATGCCCGCGATCGCGTTTAAATTTTTCACGGCATAAGAAATCGAAGGCGTCGAAGAATCTGCCTGGGCAATATACACCGTATATCCATTGGCAGCCATCACACGGGCAACATCCCGCGCGTAACGATCGGACAGGAACCGGGTGTCAAAACCCACCACCACACGGTTAGGGAGCGGCACAGGGAGGCCTGTCCGCTGAGTGTGCCAGTGCCCGGAACGGATGGCATCCGCGACAGCCTGGGTGACCAGCCGCAGATTATGAAAGGTAAAAGTGTCAGAAATCACGGCCCGCCAGCCGTCAGTACCAAAATTAATGGGCATGCTTCTTGCTCCTATTAAATGGAGGAATTTTATGTACCCAATTCTATCACTGTTGTCCTCTGGAAACAAAGGAGGGCAAGGGGCGGTAAACTCACTCCGGCCCCAGCCCCCAGATGCTGGTAGTAAGATTAAGAGGTACTAGTGTTGTGTTAAAATTACCTACAGAGATAGATATGGATTCCAATCAGATATTCGCTTTTCTGCATGATCATTTTCTTTTTAAATACCTGAGTGATGAAGAGCTCGGGCAGATTTTGCCTCTCTTTAAACCAATATCCCTGGCTGAAGGCGAGGTGCTTTACCGCTCCGGCTTTCCGGGCAGGAATTTCTTCCTGGTCGTATCCGGAAAGGTACTGCTTGAAGATCAAGCCCAGAACAGACTGGTGATCAGCGCCCAGGGCCATTTTGGCAGTGAAGACCTTCAAACAGGCAAAGCCCGGGGCGACACAGCCCGAGCGCTGGAAGAAACCACCTTGCTGGCCGTCAATAGGCGGGGATATTTTGCACTCCTCTCGGCTTTCCCTTCTATCAAATCCCGCCTGTCCGCCATGAAGTTGAGCGAAAAAATCTTCCAGAGCAATGAATTTCCCTGGATCAGGGACGATGAGATCGTCCGGTTTATCGATCGCAAACATATCAATGTCCTCTACGGCCAACTATTGCTGCCGTGTTTATTCCTGATCCTCTCCGTTATCGGAGCAATTCTGCTGCGGTTTAATGTCGGTATCTTCCTGGCTATCACCATCCTGATCGCCGTATTGTGGGGGATCTGGCTGTGGTTGGACTGGAAAAACGATTTTTACCTGGTGACCAGTGAAAGAGCCGCCTGGGTTGAGAAGGTCATCTGGCTGCACGATCAGCGGCGGGAAGTCCCCCTCCCATCAATTCTCTCAGTGAACATCTCCTCCACCCAGCTGCAGCGCCTTTTTGGCTATGGTGATGTCATCGTCCGCACCTATACAGGCAACATCCCGATGCGCAACACCGCCCATCCTGAAATCCTGCTGGATCTGATATCCGAAGCCCAGGAAAAGGCCAAGACCCTGGCCCGGCAAACAGACCGGGAGAACATCAATCAGGCCATCCGCAACCGACTGAACCTGGACGGGGCAGAAAACCCCCTCAACGATGAGCCAGAATTCACGGACCTGATCATGGAAGGAGGTCCACAGCTTACGGAATCGATCACACCACTTCAGGAATTTTTTAACCTTTTCCGGGCCCGTTATGAGCTAAACGGGGTGATCACTTACCGCAAACACATGTTTATTCTATTTAAAAATTCCTGGTGGCTGTGGCTGCTCTTTGTTCTGCTGTTGGTTGCCTTTTTCGCCCGCATGGTTGCGCTCATCTCCTGGCCGAATCTGGGCGTTCTGGCCCTGTTGCTGGGGATCAGTGTCTTGGCCCTGGCTTATGTCTTCGCTGACTGGGCGAATGATCGCTATCAGATCACGGATAAACATGTCTTAGACCTGGACCGCAAACCCCTTGGCCGGGAAACCAAACGATCTGCCCTGCTGGAAAATATACTCAGTTTGGATTACCGCAGGGAAAACATCATTCAGCGCATGTTTGATTTTGGCACAGTGGCCATCAACGTGGGCGACACCCAGCTGGATTTTGAATTTGTCGCCCGACCGATCTCTGTTCAGAATGAGATCTTTGAACGATACAACGCTGTAATCCGGGAAAACGAGCTGGCTGAATCGCGCCGGCGCCGGGACGATATGGTAGAATTTCTAGCGGCCTATCACGAGGAAAATAAGACCGACTTCGTCCCCCCAGATGAAGAGGAAACCCAAGCGCTTGAATAAAGGATTTTGATCCATGCCTGCCCGAGAAGTAATAATTGTCCCCCACCCTACCCTGCGGAAGAAGGCGGCCCCGGTAACTGATTTCGGGGCGGAGACCCAGCAGTTGATAGATGATATGATCGTTACACTGCACGAGGAATCTGGAGCTGGCCTGGCCGCTCCCCAGGTGAACGTTTCCCGGCAGGTCATCCTGGTGGAATTTGGCAGCGAAGAGGATGAATCAATCCCCCCTACCCTGTATGTGACCATTAACCCCAAAATATCTCGTTTTTCAAAAGAGCTGGTTTCCGGGGCCGAAGGCTGCCTGTCCATTCCCGGATTGATGGGCGAGGTTGAGCGATCCCAGGAAATCGTAGTCGAAGGCCAGGACCGACATGGCGAACCTCTGAAAATGAAACTCCGCGGCTGGATTGCCCGGATATTCCAGCACGAAATTGACCACCTTAATGGAATCCTCTATACCGACAGGGCCACTAATGTCTGGGAGACGGATGAGAATTTCAATCCAGTCTAAACTGCATGTATCTAACTCATCTCTCTCTGACAGATTTCAGGATATTCTCCCGCTTTGATCAGGATCTTCCCCGGAAGGCATTGATCCTGGCAGGCGACAACGCCCAGGGTAAAACCAGTTTACTGGAAGCAGTCTATTACCTTTCCACGCTGGTCTCTTTCCAGGCATCCAATACCGTTAACCTGATTAACTTTTTTGCCCTGCAGGAGGATCTCGCGGTTGGAAGGATTGTGGCAGATTTCAGCCGAAAGGACGGGGATCATCGTTTGGAAATTCGCCTGATCCGCGACACCCAGTCCAATGGAAACCACGCTACCCGCAAAGAAGTCCTGCTGGACGGCTCCCAGCTGAAGGTCAATGCCGCGATCGGCCAGTTCAATGCGGTCTTATTTCTTCCCCAGATGCTCCAGGTCCTCACCGGCTCACCCCAACGGCGGCGCCATTACCTTGATCTAACCCTTTCCCAGGTGGATTCCCACTACAGGGAATCCCTGACCGAATTCACCAAAGCCCTGGTCCAGCGCAATGCCCTGCTCAAGCAGCTGAATGAACAGTCCAGCGATCCAGAACAGCTGGCTTTCTGGGATGAGCAAATCACCCAAGCCGGCGCTTACCTCATGTTCAGCAGAATCCAAGCAGTAAGGGAACTGGGCTTCCTGGCCGCATCTATTCATCAGGAGCTCACACGGGGAGAAGAGATCCTCAGGTTAAATTATCTTCCTTCTTATGAACCCCTGGAGCCCCCACCCGGGCAGATGGCCATGCCGCTTGACAGCCCAGCCGACCGGTCGGGCCTGGCCCTGCCAGACATCGAGGATGGCTACCGTGAAAACATCATCGCCCGGCACTCTGAGGACATACTGCGGGGAATGACTTCGCTGGGTCCTCACCGGGATGAGCTTCGGTTCTTAAGCAACGGGATTGACCTGGGGAATTTTGGTTCCCGGGGGCAGCTCCGCACTGCCTTGCTGGCCTTGAAGCTCGCCGAAGTAAACTGGTTGAAAGGAAAGAATGGGGATTGGCCGGTCCTGCTGCTGGATGAGGTGCTGGCTGAGCTGGATGATACCCGCCGCCAGGACCTGCTGGACAGGATCGTCGATACGGAGCAGGCACTGCTGACAACAACTGATCTTGCCCTGTTCTCAGATGATTTTCGAAAATCGGCTGGTTTGTGGGAAATCCGCCAGGGGGAATTAGGCCTCTGATTAGAGCGGTTTTTTACCGGGCACACCGACCCGGCGAGGGTACTCTTCTGGAGTGGCAGCCCTTTTCCCAATGGCGATCAGGTAACGGTCTTCTGTGACGCCCGGCAGGGTGATCTTTTTTACCTGCTGGAGCTCACCCCCCAGAACACTGACTGCCTGACTGGCCTGCTGGGCTTCAAAGGGGCCCTGGTCTCCTTTCATAGCCAGCATTCTCCCGCTTACTTTGACAAAAGGAAGCATGTATTCTGCCAGCGTTGAGAGGCGGGCAACAGCCCGGGCAACAGCCCAATCGAATTTCTCCCTGAATTCCCCCTCCCGTGCCAGCCGTTCAACCCGGTCCTGGATCACCCGGACACCCCGCAGCTCCAGTCGATCGACGATATGCTGGCAAAAATCTGTCTTCTTCCCCACTGAATCTACCAGAACCATCTCGGTTTCCGGAAGGAGGATCTTAAGGGGGATACCTGGAAACCCCGCCCCAGTCCCAATATCGATCAACCGCTTAACCGGCGTGTTTTTCATCACCAGTAAGGCACTGAAAGAATCCAGGAAGTGCTTGACACGAATCACCTCCGGTTCATGGATCGCAGTCAGGTTAAAGCGGTCATTCCAGCGCCGCAGCTCCTGCTCATATTCTTCCAGCAGGGATATCTGATAGCGCGAGAGTGTGATGCCGATTAATTCCAGGGTGGCTGTCTTCAGCTTTTCCATGTGGGAACAATTATAGTACAGACCGTCCGGGATTTACCTATGCAGTGAGCAGGTTTATTCCCGATCAAATCCTGCTTCTCTGAACATTAATCTGGCCGCAGATGACTCGCTGAAAGTTCCTCCGTCCCCCCCCGAGTCATAGATATCTTTGGGGCAGACATAAATGGGCAGCGTCTGGCAATATTCCCCATTATCGATGACTTGCCGAAGCGGGATGCTGTGTTTCTGCTTGTCCACCCAGTTCTTCTCCCTCCTGGTACAGTAGGTCTTTAAGGAAGAAATCCTATGGTAAGCAGCTTGGCCAGTTGGTATCCATTCACAAAAACAGCCTGGTCTCAGTGCGGAGATCAGGCTGTGTGCGGTTCATCTGGAATCCATTATCCGTTTTCTTTGAGATTTTTCTTCTCAGCCAAGCGTTCTTTTTTGCGCTGTGAGAGCTTTTTCAGACCTTTCCAGATCCAGCGCGCCGGGAAGAACAGGATCAGGGCGACTGGCAGGATGTATAACCCGATCCAGATCAGGGCATTGGCAAGGAATTTGAGGGTGTTGATCAAAGCCTGAATGGCTTTTTTAGCAACCCCAACTGGCTGCCAATTGCCAATTCTCAGCGGCTGAACGGCTTCATTTGCCTGGATATTGACCGAAATGGAGGACAAAGCCGCAGACTGTTCGTAATACTGCATCTGGCCCTTGATCACCTCTATTTGCTCCCGGATATCAACCAGTCGGTTATAGACGCTGAGCACATCTTCCGTCTCATAAGATCCTTCCAGGATCTCCACCAGCTGCTCTTCCGCCCGTTCCAGGTTTCTCAAGCGTGATTCCAGGTCAGTATACTCCTGGGTAACATCCTGTCCGGTAACGTTCTCACTCAAGACCTGGCCGGCGCCGGATTTGATTTCATCCAGGACCTGATCCAGTTTCTCGGCCGGCACGCGGATGGTGATCGATGCCTGGGGAATCTCCAGGCCGCTGTCCATCTGCACCCGGTAGAGATTGGATGAAACCACATAACCACCCAGGCTTTCCGCGAGGGAGCTGATCAAACCCATTGTGGCTGCAGGTTCCTCGACCACAATCGACAGGGAAGCGTTTTTGATCACCATCCTGATTTGGGTTTCCTGCACTTGAAGGCTTTCTTTGCTTGAAGGATCCCATTCCTCGCTGAATTTTCCATCTCCCGCATAATTGTCAGTGGCACCGGAAGCCAGGGGGGAAAAACTGTCCATTACTTCAGACTTGCCCGACGCGCAGGAAGCCAGCAGAACCGCCACGAGAGACAGGACAATCAATTTATTTCGCATCTCTACTACTCCTTGAACTAGGTTTTCTATATCCCCATGACGCTGGATGGGAACGAAAAGTTCCCCTACCAGCCCAAATCCAGCCGCTGGCTGTATTCTAACGGAATCCCTGCCTGAGCCATTCGCTCCTGGACCTCAGCGATATCGTAGTTAACCCTGTGTTGAGTCCAGGTTTTTTTCTCGGTATCGTAGGTAGAAAAAGACGCCCGGGGATCGTGGTCCCGAGGCTGGCCGACTGACCCGGGGTTGACAATGGTTTTCTCCGGCAAACGAGTAGTGTCTTCGGGGTAGACAAAAGTGACATTGGCCAGCTTTTTCCCTGGTTTCTGGTAGTAAAGTACCGGGAGGTGAGAATGTCCCACAAAACAATAGGGAGTGTCAAAGTATTCAAAATTGGACGTGGCTGTGTAAACATCCATGATATATTCCCAGACTGGATCTCGGGGACTGCCGTGGACCAGGGTAACATCCTCTACCTTTGCCTGAGGTGATAGACTCTGCAAATACTGCCGGTGATTAGGATTGAGCTGGTTCCCGGTCCACTCCAGCACGACCTGGGCAGAGGGGTTAAACTTGGCCTTCTCTGTCAATCCGATCACTGCGCTGTCATGATTTCCTCGCAGGCAGATCAAATTGGGAAGTTCCCGGACCATCGCTACACAATCATTGGGATCCGGCCCATATCCAATAATATCCCCCAAACACCACACGGCATCGTAAGGTTCCGTTGCCTCAAGGACCGCTTCCAGAGCGGTTCGGTTACCATGAATATCAGACAGGATCAATACTTTCATTCCCTAACCTTAAACTCCAGACCATTAATCTTCCTAATCATACTGGAAACCTAGCTAACAGTAAAGCACAATCTTCCTGTTTTAGAATGATTTTCCCCTCCTCCTGGGTTTTTGGAAGCGATAAGGCAATTAATCCTGTCATGGAATGGCATTTTTCTTGCATTAAATTAGAGGTACCCCAATTTACGGAGGTATATAAGCCTACTTAAAGGTAAAATGTACCCAGTATTATGACTATGTCACGACGATTGTTCATCACCCTTTTGGGTGTTTCCCTCATCGGTTGTACAAGACAGGCGCACACAGCGCCCTATATTAACTTCTCTCAACCGGAATACGGATGGGCGGGTAAACCCACAGCCGACCCCTATCTTCCCCCCACACGCCTACCTGACCAACCCCTGCTAACCCCCACTCCCAGCCCTCCAAAACCGCTTCCTACCCTGAGAACGGAAGACATCTATTATACCGTCCAATGGGGAGACAGCATCAGGAACATCGCCTACCTGTATAATCTGCTGCCCGAGGACATTATCGAAGCCAATGAAATGGCCAATCCCAGCCTGATCTACTCCGGCCAGCAGTTGCTAATTCCTGCACCGGAAATCAGTGAGACCGGCCCGGGATACAAAATAATTCCGGATTCCGAACTGGTCAACAGCCCTTATACTGTACGCTTTCAGACCGATGCCTTTATCAATAACCAGCCCGGTTTTCTGAAAGACTACCTGGAAGAAGTCGATGGGGAAGTTCTCAGCGGAGCAGAAATCGTCCAGCGCGTTTCCGATGATTATTCGGTCAATCCCCGCCTGCTGCTAGCCATCATTGAATACCAATCGGGTTGGTTGTCCAGTAGGGAGTGGCAAGATAATCCTTACCCATTAAATTACCGGGAAGGGGGTTATGAAGGCCTCTACCGCCAGCTGGCCTGGGCAGCCGATGAACTCAACCGGGGGTATTACCTCTGGAAAGTAAAAGGGATCGGAGGATGGGTCTGCGCGGATGGGATCAACGTGCCCATTAACCCCACCATCAACGCCGGCACAGCCGGCCTGCAGCAGCTGCTCTCCAGATTCCTGCCCTACAGCGAATGGCTGCTGGCAGTATCCGAGGGTGGATTTGTCTCTACCTATATGGATCTGTTCGGCTATCCCTTTGATTATAATTACACACCGCTGATCCCTCTTGATCTGAAACAGCCCACCCTTCAGCTCCCCTTTGAGGATGGCGTGACCTGGTTGTTCACCGGAGGGCCCCATGGCGGTTGGGATAACGGTTCCGCCTGGGCAGCCCTTGATTTTGCTCCGGCAGAAAAGGACCTGGGGTGCAGCTACAGCGACGATTGGGTGGTCGCCGTGGCTGATGGACCGATTGTGCGCTCTGATCACGGGGCGGTGGTACAGAGCATAGATGGAGATTTCTACGGGCAGACCGGCTGGGCCATCCTGTACATGCACATAGAGACCCGAGACCGCGTGGGTTTCGGTGCCCAGCTCCAGGCCGGAGACCGGATTGGCCATCCCTCCTGTGAGGGTGGTATCTCCACCGGGTCTCACCTGCATATCGCCCGGCGTTATAATGGGGAATGGATCCCTGCTGATCAGGAGCTTCCCTTCGTGATGGATGAATGGGTTTCCCGGGGTCTGGGCTACCCCTACGAAGGTTTGATGATCCACGGCGACCAAAGTGTCCAAGCTGAAGAAACAATCACAGAATTCAATCAGATCCATCGGTAATATTTGTGAAAAAGATCATTCTCTCACTGCTGACGATTTCCCTGGCGGGGTGCAGCCTTTACCAGAAGACACCCCCTATTTTCGTCCCCCCGGTGGGTTACACTCCCACACCACTGACCCCTGCCCCAGAGCCAACTCAATCTCCGACCACAGAACCCATTCCCACCCAAGAGCTTGTTTTCAATCCCACGCCTACGTTATACGTGGCGCCAACAGAGACCCTGGTTCCCACGCCGAATGTGCAGCGTGAACCTATCGTCTACCATGCCCAGGCTGGAGATACTCTCTCTGTCGTCGCGACCCATTTCGGTGTCAGCAGAGAGCAAATCCAATCCAATCAAGAACTCCCCGAGCTGTCCTTCATCAATCCTGGCACGCTGCTTATCATCCCCCAGGTTCTGGTCAATACCACCTCGAGCGTCCATCTGCTGCCAGACAGCGAATTCTTATATTCCCGGGCGATCACGGATTCCGATTTTCCGGATGATGTGGTCGAGTTTGTTGAGCAAGCCGGAGGATATCTCAGTGAAGAGCGGGAATATGAACATACAACATTGACCAATGGGGGAGAGATCATCCAGCAGATATCCCGAAACAATTCGGTCAATCCCTTCCTGCTCCTGGCCTTGCTGGAATACCAGAGCCACTGGGTTTTCGGCCAACCCCAGAATATAGCCCAGCTAAGATATCCTCTGGGCTACATCAATTATGATGACGACGGCTTGGTTAATCAGCTCCGCTGGGCGGTAAATCAGCTCTCGATCGGCTATTACGGCTGGCGGGAGGGCAGATTAACTGAGATCCTGCTCGAAAATGCTCAGAATCCGTCCCAGAACGTGACCGCCCGAATTGAACCCAGCCTTAATGCTGGCACGGTAGCACTCCAGTACTATTTCTCTAAAATTTACGACAGCGATGAGTGGATCCTGGCATTGGACGATGATACAGGTTTTATAGCCACCTACGAGGAAATGTTCGGCTCCCCGGAAAACCGCACCCAGTATGAGCCATTATTTTCCCATGACCTCGTTCAGCCAGAATTGGAATTGCCTTTTTCACCGGGCGTTATCTGGAACTATACCGGCGGCCCACACGGTGCCTGGGAAAGGGAAGGTTCCTGGTCTGCCGTGGATTTTGCCCCCTCCGGCTTCGAAGGCAAATGCTCGCAGTCATATTCCTATGTCACCGCCTCGGCCCCTGGTCTGGTTGTCCGGGCTGAGGAGGGGGTAGTGATGATCAACCTGGATTTCAATGACAATGAGCACAGCGGGTGGGTCCTGCTTTACCTGCATATTGCCACCCAAGGACGACTGGTAAACGAGGGGGATGAAGTAAAGACAGGAGACTGGCTGGGACATCCATCCTGTGAGGGGGGGATCTCCACAGGGACCCATGTGCACATAGCCCGCAAATACAACGGAGAATGGATGACCGCCGATGGTCCCATCCCCTTTGTGTTAAGTGGATGGACCGTACATAATGGGGCTGCAGCCTATAAGGGCAGCCTCACCAAGCCTGGCGAAAACATAGTCATTGCCAGCTTCTTCAGCGCCCCAGGAAGCCAGGTTAAGCGGTAAAATGAGTATCCTATGTGCCACCAGCCAGGTTTCAGATCCTATTCATTAAGAAGTCTGCTGCTCGCGATAATGCTCGCTTCCTGCACTGCTGGGCCGCAAGGGAACTCCCTGGAAACGCTGGAAGCTGAAATACCCTCCACATCTACACCCATTCCGGTCACCCAACGGCCTTTGTACGCCCCCGGCGAGCTGGTTCCCTACACAGCCCAAAGTGGAGATACCCTGCCCAATCTGGCATTCCGGTTTAACACCACAATCCCAGAAATTCTGGCAGCGAACGAGGTTGTCCCGGAGGATGCCACCACGCTGCCACCGGGATTGCCGATGGAGATACCCATTTATTATGAGGCCCTGTGGGGCTCCCAGTATCAGGTCCTGCCCAACTGCGCATATGTAAATGGTCCTCAGCAGATCGGATTTGACACATCTGCTTTTGTGGGTTCCCAGCCGGGATGGCTCAAACATTACCATCAATTTGCCGCAGAGGGTTATCGTGACGGGGCGGAAATTGTCGATTATATTGCCACCCAGTTCAGCATCAGCCCCCGTCTGCTGCTGGCCATCCTGGAGTACCAGCTGGACGCATTGAGCGATCCGGTAATGCCTGCCGGATTGCTGACTGGCTATCCATTAGGCCATCGTGCCACTGGCTATCATGGTTTATACATCCAGCTTGTCTGGGCAGCCAACCGGCTCAACCAGGGATATTATGGCTGGCTGGCTGGCAAACTGGACACGATCGACTTTAGCGATCAAACCATTGAACACCCGGATCCCTGGCAAAACGCGGGAACTGTTGCCCTGGGTTATTATTTTTCGGAGCTGGAGCCCAGGGAGGTTTATCACCACACCCTCGGCCCAGATGGTTTTATCAGCACCTATCAAGACCTGTTCGGGGACCCCTGGACTTGCCAGCCCCTGATCCCGGGCAGCCTGCGCCAGCCCGTCATGAGTCTGCCCTTTGCGAGTGGAAAAACCTGGTCATTTACCGGAGGACCCCACACTGGTTGGGGCCAGGGAGATCCCTGGGCAGCCCTGGATTTTGCTCCCCCCAGCCTTTCTGGAGGTTGTGAGCTCACCTCGGAATGGGCGGTAGCCACCGCTCCGGGAGTCATTGCCCGCAGCGAACCGGGGCTGGTAGAACTGGACCTGGATAGGGATGGGGATCACCGCACCGGATGGGTGCTGCTCTACCTCCACCTGGGGACTCAGGATCAAATACCTGCAGGCAGTCAGGTCGAAACTGGCGCTAAACTAGGCCACCCCTCCTGCGAAGGAGGAGAGAGCACTGGCACCCACATCCATATCGCCAGAAAATATAACGGGGAATGGATACCAGCAGCCGGTGTGATTCCTTTTAATCTCGGTGGCTGGATTGCCGAGGCAGGCTCATCCGAATACCAGGGCCATCTGATCCGCTTCGGTGAAATCGTAACCGCCAGTGCGGTATCAGAAGAAAAAAGCCTTATCCGCGCTTCCAGTCCCACTCCCTGACTGTGAAATAACTTCCATCAATGAACTCAATATCAGCCCGCCCAAGCCCCGGGGGGACTTTGGGGTCATTTGTTTCGCCTTCCCCACCCCCATATAACAGAAAAGCAAGGTTGGATTTAATTATTTTAATCTTTTGTTCAATTTTTCTAAACTTTCCTCTTGACAAACTAAATATTTTTGATATACTGCAAGCAATATACAGGAATGAAATGGAGGTTGCGGTGTTTACAATCAATTTAGACAGCTTCAATATGCAGCAGAAAGAACTTCACAGGCGAGCAGCAATGTACCGCTTGGCGAAATCCCTCAGAGAGCCCCCTCGCCGGCTGGAGAAGATCTATGCCGCTGTGGGAAATGCCCTGGTCATTCTCGGTCAGCAATTGCTGAGCCGCGTTCAGACTGCCTGCTAATTTAATCTCAAATAAAGGAGTTACCCATGCATCCATTACCATCACAGTGTCCGATCTGCGGCGGGGAAGTCGTTGTCACCCGGATCAATTGCCAGAACTGCAACACCAGCATCGAGGGTCGGTTTTCTTCCCGGACCTTCTCCCAGCTAACCCCCAAGCAGATGGATTTTGTGGAGACCTTTGTCCGCCTGGAAGGCAAAATCACCCGCATGGAAAAGGAACTCAACCTTTCCTACCCCACCATCCGCAAGCTGCTGCACGATGTCATCCGGGCCCTCGGCTACGAACCTGGCGGAGAGGAAGAACTGGCAGAGCTTTCCGAAGAAGAGCGCCAGCAAATCCTCAATGACCTGGATAGCGGCAACATCAGCCTTGAGGACGCTCTCAAAAAATTGAAAGAAAAGGAAAGTTAATGATGGCGGATCACAAAATTCCCCTTGAAGATATTTCCAGGATCGATCTTCTGGACATTAGCGGAGATTTGCATTTGTCCGGCTGGAATCGGGAGGAAATCCGGGTCAAAGACCTGAGCAAAGAGATCCGATCTGAGAAGAAGAAAAACATCCTGGAAATCAGCAGCTCAAGCGACGTTTTTCTCAACGTTCCCCACGCCCTGGAAGTCAACATCAAATCCGTCAGCAGCGATGCCACGATCAAGGGCATGCGCGGCAAGTTGGAGATCAAATCCATCAGCGGCGACCTGATCATCAGCGATGTTAGCGCCCTTTCAGTCGATTCTATCTCTGGAGATCTGATTGCATCACGGATTCTGGGAGACCTGCAGGCTAATTCCATCAGCGGCGACAGTTTGATTGATAACGTTCAAGGACAGGTTGAACTCAAGGGAGTGAGCGGCGATATTCATATCGACACAGTGGGCGGCGGCATTGACGCCAAAGCCAGTGGATCAGGAACACTGAATTTCCATCCCGTTCCCTGGCAGGCATACCAGCTGCAAGTTAGCGGTGATCTATCCCTTACCATACCGGCCGATACCAGCGCGGATCTCACCATCAAGAGCGGCGCAAGGGATATTACCATCTTTCCCGGCAAGCTGGATATCACCAGCACTGAACCCAAACTCGAACATACGCTGGGGGAAGGCGGCCCTGCCATCTTGCTCACAGCGGGCGGCAAGGTTTTTATCATTGATGATGAATTTACCGTACTAACAGGCATGAAAATGAATCTGGATGATCTGGGGTCCCTGGCCGCCGGTTTCACGACCAACACCACAGACTATATTCGTAAAAGCATGAGCCACCTGGAAACAGAATTGCGCGAATCCCTTTCCGGTCTTTCAGAATCCCTGGAAGAGATTGGGCTATCAGAAGAAAACCTCAGGGAGCTGGGAGCCCAAATTGAAGAGAGCAGCCGCAAAGCAGCTGAAAAAGCAGAGATTGCCGCTATTAAAGCCCAGGCCAAGGTAGAGAAAAAGATTGCCAAGGCCCGGAGCAGAGCCCTCAAGGCTCAGGAAAAATCCAAGCAATTTGATTTGAGCAAATTCCTGGAAGCAGCATCCGAAAAGAAAGCTGTCAGCGATAGCGAAAGGATGCTCATTCTGGAAATGCTCCAGGCCAAGAAGATCAGCGCCGAGGAAGCGGAAGATTTACTGAAAGCGTTGGAGGGGAAAAAATAATGATGGCCCAATCCAATGAAGGGCTGGAAATCCTGGAGATGATCCAGCAGGGGAAAATCAACCCGGAGGAAGGATTAAAACTCATAGAAGCCCTCAGTGACAGCTGGAAAACGGAGGATCAGGAATACCTGCAAGCCAGGGAAGAGATGCTCTATCCGCCTTCCTCCTCCACAAGCGGGGATGCGGCTCCGGCAATCACCTCCGATGAAATGAGCAAATGGCGCCGCTGGTGGGTGATCCCCTTCTGGATTGGCGTGGGGATCGCTATCCTCGGTGGAGCTTTGATGTATTGGGGCTGGTCAGCCCGGGGAATTGGCCTGGGATTTATCGCAGCCTGGATCCCCTTTTTGATCGGGTTAGGCATCATGGTCCTGGGATGGAACAGCCGCACCGGGCCCTGGATCCATATCCGCGTCCGGCAGAAACATGGAGAAAGTCCCCATAAGATATCCCTCAGCTTTCCTCTCCCCATCCGATTCTTTGCCTGGAGCATCAAGGCTTTCAGCAAGTGGATCCCGGACCTGCCCGGGGGCACAGAAGAGGTGCTCCTGGCCCTGGGAGATTTCTCTCCTGGAGACAGCCCGCTAAGCATTAACGTCGATGATGAAGAAAACGGTGAAAAAGTAATTATTTACATCGGCTAGAAAGACTACCGAGAAGGAGCACAGAGATGGTTACCAGCGAAGAAAGGATGAAAATCCTGAAAATGATCAGTGAAGAGAAAATCACTGCGGAAGAAGGCGCACAGCTCCTGACCGCACTCTCTCAAAGAAGTGGAAAAAACAAGGCTGAACCCCGACGGAACCTGGCAAGCAGGATGCTCCGGGTGCGGGTCACCGACATGGGATCGGGCAAAACCAAAGTACATGTGAATGTGCCCATGCGCCTGGTGGACGCGGGCTTGAGTATCGCTTCGCAGTATGCTCCGGAGATGGAAAACGGCCAGATGATGGACGCGATCAAGGAAGCCCTTTCAGAGAATATGAGCGGAAAGATCGTGGACGTGATCGATGAAGAAGATGGAGAACATGTGGAAATCTTCATCGAATGAAATAAGCTTTACCTCATGGAAATGAAAAAAGCCCAGAAACGGGCTTTTTTCATTTCTCGCAGAGATGCCGGTGCTCTTACTCTGATACCTCTTCAGAGTCTACATCCACTACGTCCCGGGAAGCAGGGATCGCTTCGGGCACGATGACCGCCATGACCAAGTAAGCCCAGAACAAACCACTCGCGGTTCCCAAGGCCCCAAACACAAACAGCAGCCGTACCAGAGTGGGGTCAATTCCAAAGTAATCAGCAATTCCCGCGCACACGCCAGCAATCATGCGGTCATCGGTTGAACGAGATAAACGTTTATAGTCACTAGCCATTTTTTCTTTCTCCTCCATATAGTAATCTTGATTCAATAAAATATACGGATCTTGCCATGAATAGTTGTATGAATGGCAATTCCCAGCCTTTATTCCAGGAGTTTGGTTTCTTTTGATATAATCAGGACAGCAATTTATTAAAGGGGTATTATGGATATCTTCGATCAGGAAGCTCTCTCGGTAAATATCAGCGAACGTTTACGCGAACTCAGGGAAGAACGGGAATTGTCCATTCGCGGCCTAGGGCGCCTAAGCGGATTATCCGCCAACGCCCTCAGTGTAATTGAAAGAGGATTGTCCTCGCCATCTGTAAGCACCCTCTACAAGATCGCTACAGCACTTGAAATTCCGGTCACAGCTTTTTTTGAGGTAACGCCCCCCAAACAGGATGTGGTGCTGATCAAATCCTCCGAGCGCAACCGCATCCCCCTCTACCGCGGACTCTGGGAAGGCTTGGGCGGGGAACATTATGAAGGGCTGGTTGAACCCTTCATGATCACCCTGGAAGCTGGCAGCAGCAGCGGCAGATTCCCCATGTCCCATTCCGGGAATGAGTTTGTTTTCTGTCTGCGAGGTGAATTGGTTTATGAGGTGGGCGAGGATAAATTCCTCCTGGAAGCTGGGGATGCCCTGCTTTTCTCCGCTTCCCTGGAGCATAAATGGCACAATCCCGGGAGCACTGTTACCAACGCCCTGATCACATTATGTGGCTTCAGAGCCGGGGAAAGCCCCGCCAAATACCACCTGGTATCCGGCAAGACCGAAAGAGAAGAAGACAATAAGGACTAAACCCTTTCCAGTACTCCCCCTTAAAGTCAAAGCCCCGAACGCCAATGTTCGGGGCTTTACGTTTCCCGAGGCGGCACTATACAAAGACGATCTGGGCGCCTTCGGTGAGGTCCATAAACTCCATGGCACCCAGCACGGTTGCGCCTTCCACCAGGTCATCCTCGGTCAGCTTCATCATATCCATGGACATTTTGCAGCCATAGACATTGGCGCCAGCATCAATCACCAGCTTGATGAATTCAGGCACACGGGGAAATCCCAGCTTTCCGATCTCACCCCGCATCATCCAGGATGCAGCCGCCGACATGCCTGGCAGGGCACCCAGCAAGGTGGGAATGCCGAACCAGGGATGCATATTAGGGTTGCCAACTGTGGCTACATTCAATTTGCTCATTTTCTTTTTAGTGATGATGTCCAGCCCCCAGAAAGTGAAAAACATTTCCACCTCGATGCCAGTCATCCTGGCCGCATTGGCCAGGATCAGGGGCGGATAGGCCATATCCAAGGACCCCTTGGACGCTACCAGCGCCAGCTTGCGCTTCCCATTGGTCCCAGAACTCTGGTGTAAATCTCGAGAAGGTTTTGCCATTTTGATCTCCTTTGATTAAATGCAGCCAGAGGGTTTCTTGAGCCCGGCGATATTGGCTGCGATTTTTGCGGGTCCATCCGGGAAAAGCTGATACATTTCCTTCATATTGACCTCGGTTTGCTGGGTGATGCGCCGCAGCGTGGGGGGTTCACCGCTGTTCTCAAACTCACTGCGGGCGAACCTGATTACCTGCCAGTGGCGGTCGGTCAAGTCAACTTCCAGGGCTGCAGCGATGGCCCGGCCTATGTCCTCTGTCCAGGCAGAAGGATCTTCCATAAAACCATCCTCATCAAAAGCAACCCTATCTAGAATATCCACAGTCATAACTTATCTCCTTTAATTGAAACCATATTATTTATTGACACCCCGGGGGCTTCCCAGGGCGTTGATGATTTTGAGCAGGCGGTTCAATCCCCGCCTGGTTTCCGGCCGGCTGATCTCCTTCAGGATGGAAAACAAGGATGGCGGATCACCCACCGGTTCAGATTTAAATGCTCGCAGAGCGAGGTTCAGATCACCCAGGGTTTCCCCGTCGCTCAGGGAGCGCAGCAGTTCCCCGCCCTGAGCGAATGTCCCGTTACTTTCCAGTTGGTCCAGCTCCTCCACAACTGTCGAGAAGACCTGCTTCCCGAGCAGCCCAACCTCATCGGCGATTCCCATCAGGGCTTCAAAGCGGTCCATCATGGCCAGGATCAATGTGGTATTGCGGAGGGCACGCTTGAGCAGGTACAACAGGTCTTCCAGCTCGAATTCAGTGCCGATCTCCTCCAGCTCCTGGATGGTCAAATGTACCAGCTGGTTCCCAATGGGGATCAGATCCGCCTTCAGCTCCTCAAATTCCTGGGTCCGGCGCTGCTGGGATTGAGCCTGCTCGGTCAGGAAGGCCATCTGTTCGACCAGGGTGTCTACTTTCTGGTGCAGGGTGGTGAGTTCTTTATCCATCGCTTCCTCTTAGCTCCATTTTCCGGCCATGGTCATCTGGGATTCAAAGGGCATTTCCCCCCCTTTGAGCAGCACGTTCCAGTACGTCCAGCGGAACATCATTTTGCCCCAGTGGTTGGCGGGGGATTCTTTCAGCAGGGAAAATGGACCCAATCCCGGCAGGGGATACTTGCCCGGGAGCGGCTCAACATCATAGTTGAAATCGATCAGGATGCCCTGATCAAAACCGGACTCGATAAAACAGTTAGCGTGACCATCAAAAACTGCTCGCGGGGAAAGCCCTTCCATGTGGCGGAGCATATTTTCCACCAGCACATCAAGCATAAAATGGGCCACCGAGCCGGCTTTCGAGGTTGGCGCATTACCGGCATCGCCAATTACCCAGATGTTTTCGTGGGAGGTTGACTGCAAGGTGTGCTTGTCGATAGGGACATAATTGAACTCGTCACCCAGCCCGGAGCGTTTGATCACATCCGCGCCCATGTTGGTCGGCACTGTGATCAGCAAATCATAGGAAAGTTCCCGCCCATCCCAGGAGCGGATAGCCTGTTTTTTATTGTCAACTTCGCCTAGATTAAAATTAGGTTCCAGGGAGATGCCCTTCCTTTCCAGCATGCCCCCCAAGATGGCAGCTGCCCGGGGTTTGGTGAAGGCGCCATCCAAGGGAGTGGAGTAGACAATTTCCACCTTGTCGCGCAATCCTTTCTCATGAAAATACCAGTCCGCCAGGAATAAAAACTCCAGGGGCGCCACAGGGCATTTGATGGGCATTTCCGCTACATTGACCACCATGCGGCCGCCTTTCCAGAATTTCAGGAAGCCTGCCAGGTCGGCTGCGCCATCCGGGGTATAAAAATCAAAGATGTTTTCCCGCCATCCTCCCCCATCCAGCAGGCCTTCTGTCTCTGCAGGTTGGATAGAAGTCCCGGTGGCGATCAACAGGTAATCATAGGAAACGACTTGCTTTTCCTTGGTCAGGACCACACGGTTCTTCTCGGGCTCGATCAGCTCGATATCCGAAAGGATCAATTTCACTCCCCGGGGAATAAAATCTCGTTTGGGCTTTTCAACATCACGGGGCGAATAGATGCCAAAGGGGATAAACAGAAATCCCGGCTGATAATAGTGGGTCTCATCCTTGTCCACCAGAACGATCTCCCATTCCCGGGAGTCCAGCTCGTGGACCATCTTGTTGGCCACCATCGTTCCCCCCGTACCTGCCCCCAGGATCAATAAAGTTTTCATACCAATAACCTCCCGAGCACAGCTTCTCCAAATACAGGCCCAACAATCCAGACCGCTATCCAATTACGATATAGTGTAACAAGGCACATCTTACCATGTTACACTACGACAGGGGAAGGTTTTTGTGAATATATACATAAAAATTATGTTGCCGGCCGCCTGTTTCTGCCGCTCCCCTCTCTGCTCGGCCAGGTTGGTCAAGCGAAAAACGGTTTTTATTCATATAATCAAAACATAACAAGCTGACGAGATGGGAGGTCTCCATGAAACTCAATGTCAAAGCCTTTGCCCTGGCTGCTGGGCTGGTCTGGGGGGTTAACTGGTTTTTCCTCACCTGGTGGATGATCCTCTTCGAAGGGATCACTCACGATGTCACCCTGATCGGCCGCTGGTACCGGGGATATACTGTCAGCCCGGTCGGCAGCCTGGTGGCCCTGGGGTATGGGTTTATAGATGGATTTATGCTCGGCCTGTTAGTGGCCTGGCTCTACAATAAACTTGCCCCCCGCTTTAAAACCAAGGACGAATAAGTCCTTCCTCTTCGACTCAAAAAAAAGAGCCGGATGAAATAACTCCGGCTCTAATCATTTATACTGGCACTCCCTTCCTACCGCCGCCAAACCCAGCCGATCAAGGCCAGGCCCATTAACCAGGGGAGAGAGCACAGTGAGCGCCAGCCGGATACCTGGGAGTCTTCCACGGTGCTTACCGCTTCAGGTTCCTCTCCGGCAGGATCAAAATCAGGAGGTAGACCCGCCACGCCTCCCGGGCCAGTAGTGACCTGGTAGGCGACCTCACTTTCCACAAAGATCACCTCTTCCCCCAGGGAGAAATACATCCCCCAGGCCGGCCGGGCATCAAGGAATTCATAATAGGCGCTGGAGCCAAACTCAATCAGGACCGGGTCCATTTCCTCTGGATCAAAAAGGCTGTCCATCCAGATCCCTTCCTGGAGGAAAAAGGTCTTCTCGCCCACATATTTAATGGCCCGCTCCCGGGAACCCTGATCCCCTCTGACTTCCGGCAGGGCGACCTGCGGTACGGATTCGGCTGCCCGCAGGCTGGATTCGGCATCAGCCTTACCCACCGCATCTGCCCCGGAGGCAGGACCGCTGTAAGCCTCCAGTAGGTTCTCCGCGGCCTCATCCCGGCCCTCGCTGTAAAAGAGCTCCTCTTCTTCCACCAGGAAAGAAGTGTAAGGGGTGATGATCCCGTACTGTAAACTGAGCTGGATCACCGCCTCGACCCACTCCGAGTTCTCCCCCTGGTGCCGGATCTGGGTCAGTAAATAGCCGATCTTCCTGGCTGCCCACAGGCGGGGGATAAAACTGTGTCCTCCCGGGGAGGCCACATCCGGATCAAAATTCACCTGATATTGGTAGGTTTTGGTTTGTGAGCCAACCCTGCCAGTGAGACGGATCAGTTCTCGTCCAGAAACCCCAGGAGGCAGACGGTAGCGGCCGGCAAGAATCAGCTGAGAGCCCGCAAACAGGTCGGGGATCTCCGGGGGATATAGTTCTTCCACCAATATCTCGCCGAAATCGATCTTCAGGTCCGTTAACACCGGCGTCTGGATCTTCATGTACAGGGAGGAGACTTCCTCGTCGATCCGCTCCTCCGGGCGCACATAACTGACCAGCCCGCGGTTCTCTTCCGCCAGGGTGTCCAGCAGCTCCGTGTTGACATCGTCCCCTACTCCGATGGAGAACAAGCGCGTGCTGGCGGGAGCTGAGGCGCTGATGTTGGCCAGGATCTGCTCTACCTCTGTGACCCCTTCCGTCGGCAGGCCGTCGGTTAAGAAAAGAATTACTTGAGGTCGGGATCCCTCCGAATCATCGGGGGGGGTGAGCGCCAAAGCTTCCATCAGGGCCTGATTGATATTGGTGCCGCCCAGGGCCTGCATGCGGTCGATCCAGCCAATTGCCTGGCCGGCCTGAGAGGTTGGCTGCAGCCCGGACGCGAAGTGCTTGACAGCGGTTGAAAATGCAATCACGTTAAAACGGTCTTCCTGGTTGAGGTGTTCCAGGACATACCTGGCAGCCTCTTTGGCCTGGTCCATCTTAACCCCTTCCATGGAGCCGGAAGTGTCCAGCACCAGAATGATATCCCGGGGAATGACCCGGTCAATTTCTACCGAGGGTGCTGCCAGCAGCAGGAAATACCCTTCCCTGGCAAAGGATCCGCTTCTCTCGGGATCCGGGTAAGTCAGCAGATTCAGTCCCACGTCCTCCTCGCTGACCGTGTAGATGAGCTCAAAATCCTGGTCCGGGAGCAGATCATATTCCTCGTATCCCGCCACGGCCCGGAAATCCCCCTCCCTGATGATCGACAGCCGATCCTGGTGGGTGGGAGAATAAACGCTCCTCAGGGGCTGAGGTGAGACCAGCTCCACCCGGACCGAACATTCCTCCAATGGTTGTGCGGAAAATTTTTCCGTGTTCAGCGGGTATAGATATTTGACCAGTCCCTGGTCCATTTCCAGGGCCTGGCTGTATTCCAGCTCGATCACCCGGCTGCCGCCCGGGGGTATGGGATAGACCCGGGCTTGAACGGCCTCCCTGCCGATGTATTCCAGCAGGGCCGGGTCCCGGCGCTCCCGCACGATCTCTTCATAGATCTGGCGTGCTTCCTCAGCCGGCAGGATCTTGCTTTCCAAGGGGACACCGTCCACCCACATCACGAATTTAGAGATGGTTGCCCCTTTGGGGATGGGAAAGATATAGGTCCCCTCCACTTCCCAGTTATGATCATTCACGAACTCTTGCTCCACCCGGGTGACGGCGATCTGGTTCTCAATCGACACGGTCACTCGGTGGTAGCGGATGCTCAGCCAGCTCTCTTCCAGCCGCACCTGGTCTGGCAGCGGGGGAGGATCGGGGATGATAATCCCATCCGCCCGGGCAGTTTCCGTAAAGCCCAAAACGGCCCCCACGACCAGGGCCAGGCAGAGGATCAATTTTTGATGAGGTTGAAAGGTGGTCTCCATGGCTTACCTCCTGAACAGAAATTACGCTGTACCATGAAGACGAGCCAGCAGGGCGAAAAGTTCCCGGCAGGTTATTTTAGAATCATCGCTCCCCGTAAATAGCCCGCATATCGGGGAGTTCTGTGAAATAATAATGAGCCCAGATAAAGAGGTGGTTAAAAAGGGCTCCCAGCAAAGCAGCCCGGGACTGAAATACCAGCCCGATCAACCACAGCGCCAGGAAAGCGTAGCTGTACATGGCATTGGAGGACCATTTGAAGATCCCTTCCCTCACAAATGGCAGTTCCCGGTAGAGTTCGGGCTTAAAATGGTCCATACCCAGGGCGCGCTCTGCCCCGAAATATTTAACGAAGGAATAGGCCATATAAAGCGAAATCAGGGTGCAGGCACTGATCAGAGGGATATTCAGCCCCGGCGGGATGGGCAGGCTGCCCCGATCAGCGAACCCCAGGGCCAGGATGGTGACAGGGCGGGTCAGGAACAGGACCATAAACCCAACCGCCCAGAGGGGGAAGGCTTTCTCCCCCAGGGCTTTGGACAACCAGCCGTAATACAGCTCGCCCCGCCAGAACAGGACCACATAGAATTGGTGGACCGCTGGCAGGAGAACCGCCAGGGCCAGCCAGATCGTGGTGGACAGTCCCAGAAATGACCCCGATCTATCCAACCAGCGGGCAGCCAGCCAAACTCCCGCCCAGAGCAGTACAGCGGAGAAGAGATGATAGCCCTGCTTTTCTAAGATTTTCATCCTGGGATCTACCTTGCCATTCAATAAATATAGGGAAGGAACCGGCTGGTCCTCTCCATGTACTCCCGGTAATCCTCGCCAAAGCGCTCCAGGTTGTGGCCTTCCTCGATCCTGGCTGTCAAGACCGCACCCAGTACCGTTGTCAATACCAGAACAGCCCCCGCCCAGGATGGGCTCTTCAAAAATGCACCCAGCGCGAAGGTGATCAATGAACTGTAAAGCGGGTGGCGGATATAGCGGTACACACCCGTGGTGATCAACCTGGTCGTGTCCTCAAAATCTCCCTCCGGGTTGCCTCGGGTTTTTATGAGGGTGAACCCCCAGCCGGCCAGGAGCAAGGATCCCGCCAGGAAGGACCACGACAGGAGCTGATACCAGCGGAAAGGATCGTGAAACCAGACCCTGGCATTCAGGAAGATCAAACTCAGGATGCTCTCAAAGGCCAGAAAACGAGAGAAGCGGTAGGGATGGGAGCGGGCCAGCGTTAACCCCAGCAACAATAGCGTGAAAACAAACCACGAAGCCAGATACATAAGCCTTCCTTTTATCCTTGAAGCAGGCCGGCTCCCAGCAGACGTCCGTAAATCCCGGGGATGCTCTCCACCTTCAGGTAGCGATCAGGAGTGGACTCCGCCAGGGGATCATCCTCGTGAGACCAGGTGGGGTGGTTCGCCAGGTGCAGCGCCCAGCCCCCCAGCTCAAGCACGGGCAGGATATCAGACCGCAGGGAATTGCCGATCATCAAAAATCGGTCCGGGCGGATCCCGTAGCGCTGGAGGATCTCCGTATATACCTCAGGGTCCTTTTCGCTGACCACCTCGAGGGCTTTAAAATATCCACTTAACCCGGAGGCCTTGAATTTACGCTGCTGATGGAACAGGTCCCCTTTGGTGATCAACATCAGGGGATAAACGGGGGATAGGGCCTCCAGCAGTTCACCCACCCCCTGGAAAAGGACCACCTCATGGGTAAGCATCTTTTTTCCCAGCTGGATGATCTGCTGGATATCGCCGGGATGGATCCGTTCCTCCGTGATCCGGATGGCCAGCTCGATCATCGAGAGGATAAAGCTCATCGCTCCATAACCGAAATACTGGATATTGTCGACCTCAAAACGGTCAAATTGGCGGATCTCCTCGTGATCAAGGTCGTATTTACTGAGGATCTTGAAGAACTGAGCCCTGCCTTCCAGGTAGTATTCCTCATTCCTCCACAAGGTATCATCAGCGTCAAAGGCGATCCAATCAATCATCTTCCTCTCACTGGGATTGCGCTGGCGGTTTCTCTCCTGCCGCTGGCAAAGCCGAACTTGAAATGGCTGGGTAAATTTAGGTTCAGATCAGGAATCCAGGGCAGCGACAAGTGGTGGCTTCAGACTCCGCCAGGCTTCCTGTTCAGTCACTTTTTCATAAGCGCGGGCGATCCGCAGCAAGCTTCCTTCGCTGTAATCCGGTCCTAAGACCTGGGCACCGATTGGCAGGCCGTCCCGGTCGAAACCCACCGGGAAAGACAGGCCAGGTATGCCAGCGTGGTTGGTAGTGGCAGTGAGCTGATCCGAGTACTGCATCAGCACCGAGTCCCCGTAAACACTGCCGATCGGGAAGGCCGTGGAAGGGGCGGTAGGTGTCAGCAGGGCATCCAGGCGGAATTTTCCCTTGGGATCGAAGATGGTCTCAAAATCCCCCCGCATCAGAGCCCGGGCTTTCAGGGCCCGCTGATAATAGCCCTTGTCAAACTGGGCCGCGCTAAGGTAGATTCCCATCAACATGCGCAGCTTGGGCTCCACGCCGAAACCTTCCCCACGGGTTTTGCGATACAGCTCCAGCAGATCTTTAATGGACTCCGCTGTGCGGTAGCCGTACTTGACCCCGTCGTAGCGCAGCAAGTTGGAGGAAGCCTCCACCCGGGAGATCACAAAATAGGTCGGCACGCCGTATTTGGTGTGAGGGAGAGGAACATCGGTGACAATGTCCGCGCCTAACTGGGCCAGGAAACCGGCCGCGCTGAAGACTGCCTCGCGGATCTGGTCATCGATGGGATTCTCGACCAGCTCCATGGATTCGGCGTCGAAATAGGTCACCCGGAAAAATTCCTCGGAGAGGCCAATCCGCATCCCGCGGACCTCCTTCTCCATCTCCGCCAGGTAGTCCGGCACAGGCACGGCAGCCGAGGTGGCATCGCGGGGATCCTGTCCGGCAATGGCCTGCAGGGCCAGGGCCGCGTCAGTGACATTCCTGGCCAGAGGCCCAGGGCAGTCCAGCGAGGACCCAAAGGCGATCAGGCCGTAGCGGGACACACGTCCGTAGGTGGGTTTCAAGCCCACGGTGCCGCAGAAGGAAGCGGGGTGACGGATAGAGCCCCCGGTATCTGTGCCCAGGGAGATCGCCCCCTCGCCGGCGGCGACCGCCGCGGCGCTGCCGCCGGAGGAGCCGCCCACCACCCGGCTGGTATCCCAGGGATTGCGGGGTACCGGCTTGAAAGCAGAGGATTCGCTCGATGAACCGTAGGTGAATTCGTCCAGGTTGACCTTGCCGAGCATCACCGCGCCGGCGTCTTCCATGCGCTCCACAACAGTGGCGGAATACGGGGAAACGTAGTTGGAGAGGATCTTGGACCCGGCCGTTGAGCGGATGCCCTTGATGGTGAAGATGTCCTTGGCCGTATAGGGCACCCCTGCCAGCGGGCCGGGGTCGTTCCCGTCCTGGATCAGCTGGTCGATCTTCTGGGCCTGACGCCGGGCGTAGTCCTCAGTCACCAGTGTAAAGGCGTGTATGGTGGAGAGATCTTCCTCGGAGCTCGCTTCTGGAGCATCCACTTCGCCGGGCCGTCCATCCACTTGATTGACCCGCTCCAAGGTCTCTTCCAGGACTTCAAGGGCTGAGAGCTGCTTCGTTCTGATAAGGTCAGCGATCGTATAGGCTGGTAAATCACAGGTCTTCATGCCCTACTCCAATTCCTGGTGAGAAATGTCCGGGACGACGATATATCCATCCTCCAGCTCGGGGGCCTGGTCAAGGATCTCCTGGCGATGGGGGTCCTGGCGGGCGATATCCTCCCGGGGAGCGGCGCTGTTGAAATCGGTGTAAGGCAGTCCGTGGGCCGCAGTGTCCGTTTCGGCATCGATGGGAATCGATTCCAGGACCTCGATGGAGATCATCTGGTTGTTTAATTCACCCCGCAGGTATTCCGCTTCTTCTTCTGGAAGCTCCAGGGAGGCCAGTTCGGCCAGCCGTCGGAAATCTTCCCGGGAAATTTTTTCAGCCATGTGCCTGTCCTTCTCTAAATAGCTTTAAGGTATGTCTATTTTATCATTGAAAATCCAGCTGTCATTTCCCTCGAGAGTGAGAAAGGGCAGGGACTAAATCCCGCCAAAGTAGTGACCTTTGAAATACCTCCGGATGGGTCTAAAATGGTAGAATAATGGCTCAACTTCGTGCACCTCTCCAGGAGGGTTATATTTATGTGCGGCATATTTGGCATCGTTACCAGGGAAATCACCGAGCTCGGCCCAATCCTCGTCGGGGCCGGGGAGCGTTTATCCTACCGGGGTTATGATACGGTGGGAGCTGCCACCCTCCCCCGGGAAGGGGAGATCGATCTGCGCAAAGATGCCGGCAAGGTCCAGGAAGTGGCTGAAAAATACAATTTCGCCGAGATGACCGGCGACCGGGCCATCCTGCAGCTGCGCTGGGCTACCTTCGGCGCTCCCTCAAAGATCAACTCCCAGCCCCACCTGGATTCCGACGGCGACCTGGTCGGGGCCCACAACGGTAACGTGGTCAACAACGTGGAGCTGAGGGAAGAATTCCAGGCTGAAGGCATGGTCGTCCGTTCTGAAAATGACGGTGAAAGCTGCGTGCACGCAGTGGAACGCTACGTGGACCAGGGTTATGAGATGGTGGAAGCCATCCGCATGGCCACCCTGGACCTGGAAGGTGATTACAGCTTTGTGATCGGAAAGGTAGGTGAAGATCACCTCTACGCCATCAAAATGGGCTCCGGGCTGGTGGCCGGGATCAGGGAGGACATGGTCTGCATCGGCTCGGACCTGCCCTCGATCCTGCCCCTCACAAGGGAGATCGTGCGCCTGTATGATGGCGAGATCATCAGCTTCTGGGCCGGGGGATACGAGATCACCAGCGTGGAAGACGGCTCAACTATCGAGCGCGATCCCGAGATCGTGGAAGACAGCATGGAAGCCGCTCAGAAAGGCGGCTACCCGCACTTTATGCTCAAGGAGATCCACGAGCAGAGCCAGGTGGCCGGTGAGCTGCTGGACATGCTGGACAAGATACCCGAGGTGGACCAGTTCATCGAGAAGCTGGAAGGTGCCCGGGATATTTACGTGATCGCTTGCGGCACCAGCTACCACGCCGGTTTGCTGGGCTCGATTTACCTCAATAAATTCGCCGGCCGGTCAGCAATCCCGGTGCTGGCACCCCAGTTTGCGGCCCAGTACGGGAACGCCGTAGGTCCGGAGGATGTGGGCATATTCATCACCCAGAGCGGGGAGACCAAGGATGTCATCAACGCCGTGGATGCCGCCCGCGAGCGGGGCATGGGCGTTTTAGATCTGGTTAATGTGGTCGGGTCCACCCTGACCCTGATCAGCGATGTGCACCTGCCCCTGGTCTGCGGCTACGAGATCAGCGTTCCAGCCACCAAGACCTATCTCAACCAGGTGCTGGCCTTGCTGTATATCGCCCTGCGCTGGGGCGGGCACGATACGACACCGCTGCGGAAGATCCCCGGGCTGATCAACCTTACCCTGGAGAAGACAGAAGAGCAGATCAAACCCCTGGTAGAGAAGTTGGATGGCTGGGATGACCTCTACAGCCTAGGCTATGGGCTGACCTTCCCTGTGGCCCTGGAAGGCGCCCTGAAATTCAAAGAGATTACCTACGCTCACTGCGAGGGCATGCTTTCCACCGAGTTCAAACACGGACCGCTTTCGGCAGTCTATGACGGCTATCCGGTGATCTTTACGGCCGGGCCCGAAGACATCCCCCTGATCGTCAGCGGGATCAACGAGGTCACCTGCCGCGGCGGGCACGTCATCGCCATCGGCCTGGAGGACCCCCGCCTGAAAGCCAACGCCCAGCAGATCCTGACCATCCCCTGGCCCGATCTGCCGGAGGAGCTGGTCCCGGCCGCTGCCGCCCTGCTCAGCGCTGTCCCCTTGCAGCTGCTGTCCTACCACTGCAGCCTGGCCCGGGGCTATGACCCGGATTTTCCGAGGAACCTCAGCAAGACATTGACGGTGGATTAGGGATTTCGTTATGCGGACGCCCGGAAACAGGAGGTGAAAGAACAGAAAAACCATCAGGCGCCGATAAGCTTTTCTGCCAGGGATAAAAGAAATATGAAGACAAGATGCGAATGGTGCGGGAGCGACCCAGTATACATCGATTACCATGATCAGGAATGGGGTGTTCCTGTTTATGATGACCAACGCTTGTTTGAGTTCCTGGTTTTGGAAGGAGCACAAGCCGGGTTAAGGTGGATAACAATCTTAAAAAAACGAGGGGACTACAGAAAAGCGTTCCACAACTTCGATATCGATCGTATCGCCAACTATCAAGAAACAGATGTTAGCCGCCTGCTTGCCAATTCTGGTATCGTGCGCAACCGCCTTAAAATCGAATCCGCCATCAGGAACGCGCGAGGCGTTCTTGACATCCAAGACAAGCATGGGTCTTTTAGTTCTTTTCTCTGGCGTTATGTGGATGGCGTCCCCATTCAAAATAAATGGATATCCATGGAAGAACTTCCAGCAAAAACAGCAATATCTGAAATCATGAGCAAGGATTTAAAGAAGCGTGGGTTCAATTTTGTGGGCCCAACGATTTGCTACGCTTTTATGCAGGCAGTTGGCATGGTGAATGACCACACCACAGACTGCTTTCGATACAAACAGGTCAAGAAATTGAAATAACCCGACAAAACCATCGGCATCTAACAAGGACCAGGGAAGGGGGACGGGGAGCCGAAAAAGACCGCTTCCTGAGTACTGGCCACTGCAACTATAAACCGGAGTAGATCCATGCGCAACACTGATAACAGGAAGGACTGGAAGCTCCTAAAAACAACGCCCGGCCCTGACCTGACACTCTTCCAGGTTCGGTTTGACTGGCTGGAAAATCCCCGCAACGGGCACACGGTGAAAGCCACCGTAGTGGAAGCGCCGGACTGGGTCAACGTAGTGGCCCTGACCCCGGAGGGGGAGCTGGTGCTGGTGCGGCAGTACCGCTTCGGGCGCGGAGAGATCACGCTGGAGATCCCGGCCGGGATCGTCGAGCCCGGGGAAAACTCCCGCGACGCCGCGGCCCGCGAGCTGATGGAAGAGACCGGTTTCAGCACTGAAGATTGGAAATACCTGGGCTGGGTGGCGCCCAACCCGGCCTATTTGAACAACCGCTGCCACCACTGGCTGGCGCGGGACGTGGAAAAGGTTGCCCCGCCAGCGCTGGACGAGGGGGAAAACCTGGAGGTTTTAGTTTTAAGCCTGGATCAGATCAAGGAGGAAGTCAAAAGCGGCCTTTTCCGCCACAGCCTGGCGATCTCGGCCCTTTCCCGGGTTTTTGATCTCCGGGATCTTTTCCAATGAGTACGGATCAAATCACGCACATGCTTCAGGAAATGGCTCGATTCTCAATAAGAATAACAGTGCTGACCGGGGGCGGACATGATGGTCTCAATTGAAGATCGCGGCAAGGGCGCCAAAGATTCCAATTCGTTTTCTGATTACTGAACAAATCTTACTATTTACTTCTTATGGTTCCCCACTCACCACATCCAGCGGACTTATCACACCCCGGCCTCCTTTATTGAGCACGTGAGTGTAGATCATGGTGGTCTTGACATCAGCGTGGCCCAACAGTTCCTGGACGGTGCGGATATCATAGCCATCTTCCAGCAGGTGGGTAGCGAAGCTGTGCCGGAAGGTATGGGGTGTGACGTGTTTGGCCAGGCCGGCTTGGCGGGCAGCCGCCCGGACTGCACCCCTTACGCCGGAAGGGTGGAGATGGTGCCGCCGGCAGGTACCTGTGCGGGGATCAGTGGAGAGCTTGGAAGCCGGGAAAAGATACTGCCAGCCCCAATCGCTCGCCGCGGCGGGATACTTGCGGGCCAACCCGCGGGGCAGTTCCACTGTGCCATAGCCTTCCGCGAGGGCGTTCTCGTGGGCCAGCCGGACTCCCCTGATGTGTCTTTTGAGGGCCGGAAGGACAGCTTGGGGAAGCAGCGTGCGGCGGTCCTTACCCCCCTTACCGGAGCGGACAGTGATCTCCCCGCGATCAAAATCCAGGTCCTGGATCCGCAATCGGAGGGCTTCCGAGACCCGCAGGCCGGCCCCGTAGAGCAGCTGGCAGATCAGCCGATGGGTTCCGGACAGTTCCCCGAGGACAGCCTGGACCTCGCGGCGGCTGAGCACCACGGGCAGGTGTTTGGGGCGCTTAGCGGGGACAGGGAGGATCTCTTCGTTCAGCTCGATGCGAAGCACCTCTTGATAGAGGAACTGCAGGGCCGCCAGAGCCTGGTTTTGGGTGGAGGGGGCGACGGCTTTATCGACTGCCAGGTGGGTCAGATACTCTTCGATCTCCACCTCGCCCATTTCGCGGGGGTGGCGCTTGTCATGGAAAAGAATAAAACGCTGGATCCAGGACAGATAGGTTTTTTCAGTGCTGTAGGAATAGTTGAGGCGCCGGATCTTATGCCGGACCTGGTCGAGCAGTTTAGGCGCAGACATCTCCCCCTCCAGTGGAAATCCCCCAAATATGTTACACTGGGATCATATCCAAGGTATGTCTTGGATGCAATACCTGGGTGTAAACACTTATCCTGACACGAGACGCAAGGCAGGATAACAAGATATGATTTTATCACGCAATTACACGATAATTAACGTTAGCCCGCAGCGTTTTATTTATGGTTTTCCGGTCATTCTCCTTAATAAGTCCTGATTGGTTTATACGTTGACCTGTAGCTCGAAACACAATCACTC
>Ga0209834_10000128_pt1 | contig 44724 bp, 43 predicted proteins | sample Mar14236cmmetaG_FD_184134 | JGI IMG/M metagenome (GOLD analysis project Ga0209834, IMG submission 184134) | Marine hydrothermal vent microbial communities from Guaymas Basin, Gulf of California to study Microbial Dark Matter (Phase II) - Marker... ... | reverse complement strand
GATAAACTCAAAACTGCTATGAGAATACTCATAACGGGATTCGAGCCTTTCGGCGGTGAGAAGATAAATCCAAGCGAAAAAATCTTGAAAAGAATCGCTAAATCAAAACTCGCTTCAGAGTTCAAAGTTGATACTCTTCTTCTCCCGGTTTCTTACAAACGTTGTGTAGATATTTTGAAAGAACTTTACAAAGAAAACAAGTATGATTTTGCTCTACATCTTGGACAAGCTGGAGGCAGAAGTTCTGTTGTTCTCGAAGCCTTAGGTATAAATCTCATGGATTCAAAACAACCAGACAACGATGGATACACCGCTGACGAGGAAGAAATCATACCAAGCGGACAACTGGCATTGAAGACAAAGATCAATGTGAAGGCTCTTTCTGAAAAATTGTCCAAGAGCAAGATTCCGAACATTATTTCTTACCACGCTGGACTCTATGTGTGTAACACCGTGAATTACTATTCACTCTATTCTTCAGAGAAATACTTGAATCCGTCGAAAACTCTCTTTGTCCATATGCCTTTTCTTCCAGAACAAGTTATTGACAAAAACTTCTTGCCCGGTTATAAAGCATCGAGTATGAGTTTAACCCTTCAAACCAGAGCTGTTGTGAAAATAGTAAAGACAGTCTTAGAGGTAAAATGACTTCTCTGTGATTGAACCAGGTGTGTTCAATTTCAATCGAAAAGTTTTTCACAACATTTTCATCAATTCAGCCGTGTTTTCATACAGCTTGCGAAAGATCTGGTAGTACCTGTCGTAAATGTCTTTCAAAGACACATCTGGTTCCACAGGACTTTTGTATTTCACCCACTCCTTTATTCTTTCTGGTTTATCTATTACTCCGGTACCAAGACCCGCTAAAAATGCGTCTCCAAAGGGGGCTTCTACCAAACTTGCTACCTGTCTCATTTTAAATCCCGTCACATCTGCAAAGATCTTCACCCACAGATCAGATTTTGACACTCCACCGACGATCCAGCATACATCGTTCAAACTCAGTCCTGCTTTCATGCCTTCTTCCATGTTGTGCCGTAGTGCGTAAGCTCCTCCTTCCATCAAGGCTCTGTAGATATGTGCACCGGTGTGATACAAGCTCACGCCGAAAAACACACCTTTCGCAAATGGATCCCATATTGGGGATCTTTCACCCATGAAGTATGGAAGCACGATTATGCCGTCACTCCCAGCGGGAATTCTCTGAGCCTCTTTGTCGAACAACTGATATGGAGATGCGTCGAGTCTTTCTGCAACAACTGCTTCAAATTCACCAAATCGCTCCTTGAACCATCTCGCCAACGCACCTGTTGTTGCGGAACCACCAAAGGTGTATATTCTCTCAGTGTCATGAACTACATACGGAAAGTTAACAAGACCAAAGGCTGGGTTGTCTCGACGGTGTACTGTGCCCCAGCAGGTTGAGGTACCCACCATCGCTACGTGTTCACCTTCTTGCAAAGCGCCAGCGGAAAGCTGTGCGACAGGCGCATCTATTCCACCAGCAATGATGGGTGTTCCTTCAAGCAAACCACAGAGCTTAGATGCACTCTTTGTGACATGTCCAACAACGTCTGAAGACTTGACAATCTTTTCTGGAAGATATTCAATGGGTATGTTCAAGATTTTACACATGTGTTCAGACCAGGTGAGCTGTTTCAGATCAAATATGCCTCCAATATTGCCCGCCGAAGAGTAATCAATCGATGTTTCCTCAGTTAGGTGATATATCACGTAATCTTTCGGTGAGATGAATTTGTATATCTTTTTCCATATCTCTGGCTTGTTGTTTCTGAGCCACATCATCTTTGTGAAGCCGTAGTAGGAGTCAACATAGTTACCTGTTATAGAAAAGATCTCTTTTTGGGGAACATTTTTCTTGACCCATTCTGTTTCAGCAACTGCGCGTCGATCCATCCATATGAGACACGGATAAAGTGGTTGCATATTTTTGCTCACTGGTATTCCTGAACCACCGTACAAGCCACTAAGCGCGGCTCCCGCGATCTTCTCTTTTGGTGCGTTTGATTTCTCAACGACTTCTTTCATCGTTTCAAAAGCCGCTTTTACCCAAACATCGGGCCATTGCTCTGCCCAATTGGGTTTGGGTGTGTCGACTTCGTACTCTCTTGTCGCTTCACAGATCACATTACCATTTTCGTCCACAAGAACACTTTTGGTACTCTGTGTGCCTATGTCACAACCAAGTAAGTACATCTTTTCAAACCTCCTGTTGTAGAGCATAAAAGACACATTCGAGCCTTGCACGTTACAGAGAACCGTAACCAAATCTTTCTTGTCGATCCACTGAAAGTGATCGACGACTGAGAAGAACCTTTCTTCAAGAGCCCCGCGCAAGGCGGGGCTTTAGACGACACTTTACCTACAAGACTGAACTTATCCCGCCGAAGTTACTTTGTGAATTGTCACATTTCCACCTTTTATAAGGCGGTCTTCTGTATAAATTTTCCCGTCGACTTCCACCAAGTGTTCCTCCGGATTCAAGTTCAGATCACGAAGGATTTTTTTCACCAGCACCGACTTTTGATAGTGATACACTTTACCCAGATAGTAAACAGTTATTCCTGAACTATCCACACGGTATCACCGGTTTTCAGGAGTGCCGCATTCCCTTCATCTGTGTCAACGTGGAATTCCAGACAGTAGTTTCCACCCACTCTCACAAGAACATCGTCAAAAATCAATCTTCTGCCCGCACTCTCGCACAGCACTTTTACAATATCTCCATCTTTCACTCCGTAGTGGAGAGCATCTTTGGGCGACATATGAATGTGTCTCTTTGCTATTATGACACCTTTTTCCTTGATCAAAGCTCCTTTAGGTCCAACAATAACGATGCCGGGAGTGCCTTCAATATCTCCGGAATCCTTAACAGGCGGGTGAACACCTAATCTGAAAGCGTCGGTTTTTGATATCTCAATCTGCGTTTTGCTTCTCACTGGGCCCAGCACTCTCACACCTTCAATAGCTCCCTTTGGGCCAACTATTGTCACCTTTTCCTCAGCCGCGAATTGACCTGTTTGTCCCAGCTCTTTAATTGGTACCAATTCGTGTCCCTTTCCGAAAAGAACTTCCACATCCTCCTTGGTGAGATGTACATGTCTGTTACTGACTCCAACAACGATGCCGGGTTCTTTCTTAATCACTTTTCATACCTCCTCTTATCTCTGTATGGATTTATCAATCCCGCTCTTTTTCTAACAGTTATTCCCGAGGGCACGCAGATTTCAACGACAAATGGACCCCTTCTAACACTGATCCAACCAAGCCCCGCTATGGAAAGTTCTTCTCCCTGCTGTAACTCAAAGCTAACTTTTTGCCATTCTATAGACTCAAAAGGTGGCTGTGATGATTCACAGGGTGGTGTGAGCAGTTTTCCGTAGTGTTTTCTCAGAAAGCTTTTATATTTAAGCTGACTGGTTTCATGAAACTTCACAGCGCTCGGAGCAAACACCTGAAAGATAGGGCTCTTTCCTTCGAATTCGATCACTATGTGACATAAGCCTCCAATGAACAAAACCGAACTGGACTTTTTCGGCTTGAAAGTTTTTCTGCTCAGGTGATCTGTGGGAGTTAATTCCTTTTGACACCGTGGATCGAGCAAGTCTATGATCCTTCTACCGGTTTTGATACCGGGAGTGTCATAAAGATACGAATTACTGCTCTGAATCCTGCGTTTCAGAATGCCCAAAGTGGTCCCGGGGAACGCTGTCACCGTAGTCTCACTCATGCAGAGTTTTGAAACAAGTGACGACTTTCCAACATTCGTAGCTCCCACAACCAAGAAGTTCCCACCACGCGCCTCAAGACTTTCCTGTAACAATCGAATTCCAAATCCCTTAACGGCACTTATCAAATGCACTTCATCAGGGGTTTCGGATCCCATTTGTTTTAAAATCCAATCGCGCATCTCGTCCAGAGAAACCGCCTTCGGAATCAAATCGATTTTATTGACTATCATAATCTTGTCGTGATCTCTCAGAATTTGTGAGATATCGGGATCGAAGCTGCCCTCGAAATCCGTTATATCCACAACCCAGAGAACCGTTTTTACGCGTGAAAGAGCCTTTTTTACCTGTTCAACAAAGTTATCATCGACCTCAACAGGCTCCAATTTTCCGTAGTGTTTTGCTCTGAAGCAGCGCTGGCACAAAATTTCGTCACCATTTGAAAGCCTTTTTTCATAGACAGAGTAAGGTATATATCCCGATTTTGAGGGATCGGTAAACTGAATTTGTGTTCCACAGCCAGGACATTTCATTTTTCAGCTTCTTCCTTCTTTAATGTGGGTTCAATCACCTTTTCAATAAGTCTCAAGAATCTGGTTCCAAAGAACTCTTTTGTGGAAATTGGCTTAACTTTTGCCGTTAACACTTTCAGAAATTTTCCAGTGAGCACATCTGTGAATATCTGGTCTCCAACTATGATGATCCTGTTTCGATCTATGCTCTTCTGAGAAAGGTATCTTCTAAGCTTTACAGCGAGCGGTTTTCCCGTTCTCCAGAGAAAAACGGCGCCGTTCATTTCAATGTTTCTGGGCTTTCCATTAGAGGCTATAATGACGATTCCACCGCGGTCTTGGATACTCTTCAGAAATCTTTTGACATCATCAGATATTTCACAACTGCGCCATGGAGCAAGTGTGTTGTCAAAGTCAAACACGAAAACGTCTACACCTTTTCTGATAAGATGTTCAACATGAAGGCCTTTAACATTATCAAGCCAGATATCGGGCGATAGAATTTTACGCACTCCCACTGTTTACCTCACAAGACAGTACCTCAAAGTTCAGCTCTTCTTTCAGCGAGTCGAGAAGCTCCAGAAGTTCATCTTTGAGATCGGCTGTAACAAGCATTCGCAACACGCCATCTTGGTGTTTACGCAAGTTCACGAGGTTGTCTTCTACTTCTAATATGTATCCCAGTTTATGAACATCAGCACTCGATATCTTTACGTACACATCGTATTCCACGTGAGTTCCTCCAATCATGCTGTGACATACAGTAAACATGGCATCACCGCCATATTCATTATAATACGTTATAATAAAGAATAAGTACAGGAGGTGGTCTTTTGAAAGTGATACTGCTTCAAGACGTTCCCAAAATAGGCCGCTCAGGGGAAGTAAAGGATGTGAAGGATGGATATGCCAGAAACTATTTGATTCCGAGAGGCCTGGCAAAAGCCGCTACAGAAAGCGAACTAAAGAGATTGAAACAGGAAAAAGTCGTCAGAAAGCACAAAGAAGAGGTGTTGCATCAAAGGAGTATGGAACTCCTAAAGGAGCTACAAAAGGGCGTGCACAAAATTTCTGTGAAAGCTGGCGCTTCCGGAAAGCTGTTTGGATCTCTGACCTCCTCAAGTGTGGCTGAAATGCTTTCCAAAGAACTTGGAAAAGAGATAGATAAGAAATGGATATCAATTGATAAGCCAATTAAAGAAGTCGGGCTTTATGATATTGAAGTAAAACTACCTGGTGGAGTCAAGGGTGTAATTAAGATTGAACTTTCTGGCTCTGAAAAGATTTGAAGGTGATTTCGCTGATTTTGAAGATTTTTTCCAAAGCGCTTTATTCAACATGGATTTACTATGCACCAGAGCGAATTTTATTCGACGCGGGTGAAGGGATTTCAACGTCTTTGACCCACAAGATATATGCCATAAAATACATTTTTCTTACCCATGGTCACGTTGATCACATAGCCGGGCTCTGGGGAATTGTAAATGCCAGGAATAATTCCATGGGAGACAGAGAAAAGCCGATAGTAGTTTACTATCCTAAGAACAACAGGGCCATAGAAGAATGGCTCAGCTATATAAAGAGAGCCAATAGTGATTTGAGATACGACTTGGAATGTGTACCCGTCATTCCCGGTGAACAGATATTCGTGAGGCAGGCTGGAGGTTTCACACGATATGTGGTCCCGTTCCGTGTGAAACACACGGCTCAGAACAATTCAGTGGGATATCATGTCATCGAAAAACGAAAAAGGTTGAGAAAGGAATTCCGCGATTTGCCTCAGCATGAAATAGCACGTCTTTCCAGAGAAAGGGGGAGTGAAACATTGAGCGAGATGTACGAAAAGAAGATACTAACGGTCTCCGGCGATACTGTGGGAGTAGAGCCACATGAAGTTGAGGAAACAGAATTGCTTCTTCACGAGTGCACATTTTTGAAGAGCTCAGACAGGCGAATGGAGAATCACGCTTCTTTGGAAGAAGTTTTGAATATAGCAGCAAAAGCAAAAGTGAAGAATTTGATACTGTACCACATATCCAGTAGATATTCTGGTCGTATCGAGAGATACTTAAAAAAGTATAAAGCACTGATGGAAGAAAATAACATTGACGTAAAGTACGTTGATCCTGATAAAATATTCTCTCTCTGAGGAGGGGAGAAAAATGGAACCTTACATAGTGTGGCTGATCCTGGGCGTCGTGTTGGTGGTTGCTGAAATCTTTATACCGAGTTTCTTCATATTTTGGTTTGGAGTGGGTGCGTTTGTTGCTTCGGGCCTGAGCGTTGTTTTTGGAACACTTGTTCAGGTCATAGCGTTTGCAGTCGTATCAGGTTTGCTGGTGTTGTTCACCCGCCCGTTTGCAAAAAAGATTTCAGGAAAAGAGCCGAGGAAGATACATATCGATGAGATAATCGGTAAGACTGCGGTGGTTACTGAGACAATAGATAATTTGGCCGGGAAAGGGCTCATCCGGGTGGGGGGAGATGTGTGGCGAGCGCTGTCTGTCGATGATTCTGTTGTAGAGAGCGGCAAGAAGGTGACTATCCTCAAGGTAGATGGAACACATTTAATTGTGAAGAAAATCGAAGGGGGTGAATAAAGATGATCATAGCACTGGGAATTATAGTAATTCTAATCCTTATAATAGCGGCAACTGGTATCAAAATCGTTAGACCTTACCAAAGGGGTCTTGTCGAAAGACTCGGCAAATTCTTAAGAGAAGCTCAGCCGGGAATACACTTCATTGTTCCATTTTTCGATCGGATGACCAGAGTGGATCTTCGAGAAATGGTTATCGACGTACCTCCTCAGGAAGTTATAACGAAGGACAACGTCGTGGTAACTGTGGACGCCGTTATATATTACGAAATAACGGATGCGTACAAAGTGGTTTACAACGTGAGCAATTTTCAATTCGCCACTCTAAAACTTGCTCAAACGAATTTGAGAAATGTCATAGGTGAATTAGAGTTAGATCAAACACTTACATCAAGAGAGAGAATAAACACAAAACTGCGTGCCGTTTTGGATGATGCTACAGACAAATGGGGGGTTAGAATAACACGTGTAGAAATCAAGAAGATCGATCCTCCTAAGGACATAACCGACGCAATGAGCAAGCAGATGAAGGCAGAGAGAACCAAAAGAGCCGCGATTTTGGAAGCTGAGGGTGTAAAGCAGGCGCAAATACTCAGAGCAGAAGGTGAGAGAAACGCGGCGATATTGAAGGCCGAGGGAGAAGCTGAAGCGATAAGAAAAGTAGCGGAAGCCACTAAATTCAGGACCGTTGTTGAAGCTCAAGGCCAGGCGGAAGCCATAATGTCTGTTTTCAAGGCGATCCACGAAGGGGCTCCTACAAATGATTTGATAGCGATAAAGTATCTCGACGCTCTGAAGGAAATAGCAAACGGCAAAGCCACAAAGATATTCCTTCCCATGGAAGCTTCTGCCATACTTTCCAGCTTAGCCGGAATTGGAGAAGTTTTGAAACCCGCTTCAAATGAAGAAGAAAAGAAAGGATAAGGCGTGTGGAGTCAACGCTGACAGACTTACTGCTCGGAATGGTATTCTCTGGCATTGGCATGGCAATAACTTTGCCAATAGTCTGGCTTTCATTTTCTGAAACAGTAACTTTGAACATACGGGGATTCTCCGCTATAAACTTTTTGGTAGTTTTGGGAGTGCTCTTTGTATACTTCACAGCAGCTGATATCAGCAGTACTGTGAGTTTTGTCATTTGCATTATAGTCGCATTCTTCTTTCACCTTGGCAGAGTGACGGAATTTCTGCAAAGAGAAGACAAGAGGTTTAGAATACTGTTTCTTTCAATGGGATATACGAAAAATGAGTATGTAACAACATACCTTTTTAGAAAATCGCTGCACAGGAATGTGGCTTCCTTCCTAATGGGTTGGGGTCTCTTCAGCTTTTCTTTGACACTCAGCAGAATCACCACTCACTTTGAATTTGAAAGGATATTCAGTGGGGTTCTTTTAATATTGCTCGGTTTAACATCAGCGTTACTGGAAAGAAAGAACTAAAGTAGAGTTTTTTGGTAGAATTTAAATGACGAAAAACTATTAGGGAGGTATTTTCATGCCACTACTCGGTGAAAAAGACGCAAATTATTTGAGAAAGACTTTCTCAGAGCAGCTTCTCTCCAATGTGAAACTACTTGTCTTCGTTGACGATCCTTCCGTGTGTGAGTACTGTGATCCCACACAGCAGATTCTCGAAGAACTCGCCGAATTGGGTGAGAAGATAGAAACAACTGTATACAACGTGAAAACTGATAAAGCAACTGCTGAAATGTACAAAGTTGAGATGACGCCCGCGATTGTCATATTAAACGATTCCGGGAAGGACACTGGTATCCGTTTTTACGGTATTCCCTCCGGTCACGAGTTTTCGAGCTTAATTCAAGACATCATCATGGTGTCTTCAGGAAATGTTTCATTCTTCAATGAAGATCTCAGCAAGAAAATTAGATCGATAAACACGCCAGTAAAGATAAGAGTCTTTGTAACACCAAGCTGCCCTTATTGTCCTAAAGCGGTGATTGAAGCACACGGTGCAGCCATTTTGAACGAAAACATCACAGCCGAAATGATAGAAGCAAACGAGTTCCCGGAACTGAGTATGAAATACGGGGTTTCCTCGGTACCTCATACTGTTATCAATGAGCGACATTCTTTTGTTGGTGCCTACCCTGAAACGGCGTTTGTCAGCGAACTATTTAAGGCACTGGGAGGAATGTAAGGTATGCTCTTTGATCTGGGTTCCATTTCAGAACGAGTTGCGGAAAGGTACGACGTCATAACAGTCGGAGGAGGGCCATCGGCTCTTGCCGCTGCTATATACGCCAAGAGAATGGGACTCAGCATTCTTGTCATTGAAAAAGCAATTGAAGGAGGACAGCTAAATTTAACAACCACAATTGACAACTATCCCGGGTTCAGCAACATACGTGGTGAAGAGCTCGCGGCAAAAATGAAAGACCACGCCCGACAGCTCGGCGCAGAGTTCTTAAACGGTGTCGTGACAAAAATTGAGAAACATGATGAATACCACACAATCATGCTTCAAGATGGTAAAGCAATATTGGCCAACGTTATTCTTCTGGCTATGGGCGCTAACCCAAAGAAACTCAATGTTCCTGGAGAAAAAGAATTCACAGCCAGAGGAATTTCTTACTGCGCCACATGCGATGGCTACTTTTTCAAAGACAAACACGTCATGGTGATAGGCGGTGGAGATACGGCTATGAACGAAGCATTGCACCTTTCAAGGATCGCAAAGTCTGTTACAGTGGTTCATAGACGCGACAAGCTGAGAGCTGTGAAAGCTCTTCAAAACAAAGTTTTCAGTAACGATGCAATATCATTCGAGTGGAATAGTATCGTTGATCGATTCGAAGGTTCTTCACAGCTTGAATTCGTGGTTTTGAAAAACGTCAAAACTGGTGAAAAAAAACGAGTAAAAACTGATGGTGTCTTCGTCGCTATTGGTTTATCTCCTAATTCAGATATTGTGAGGAATATCGTGAAGACTGATGAAAACGGCTACATTTTGACTGATGAAAATACGGAGACCTCAGTTCCGAGGATATACGCTGTTGGAGATGTGAGAAAAAAGAGCCTGCGACAAATCGTCACAGCGGTTGCCGATGGCGCCTTAGCCATTGCCAACGCTTTCGAAAAATATTTCGCGTGAACGCTCGTAACACAATTACAAAATGAGAGGCAAATGATACTCTGCCTCTCATTGTTTTTTCGTTTCGTAGCTCTTTAAATTTCCCCAAAGCTGGCTGAGTCTTTTCTTAACGAGGCTCTCTTTACCAGTATCCCCTGGCGCGTATATTGTTACATTACGAAGTTCTTCCGGCATATATGTTTTCTTCACAAAACCACCAAAATCATGGGGATACTCATATCCTTGGCCATAACCGGCGTCTTTCATGAAGTTCGTAGCTGGATTTCTAAGGAACAGTGGTACTTGAACACCTCGACTGCGCTCAACAACTCCCTTTGCCCTTTGAACCGCTTTGTAAATGGAATTACTCTTTGGCGCCGCAGACAGATACACTGCGGCTTCAGCCAGATTCAAAACACATTCAGGAAGTCCAACATATTCAACGGCACTGAACGCAGAAACCGCGAGTAACAAAGCCATGGGATCAGCGAGCCCTATATCCTCACTCGCCAGCACAATCATTCGTCGCGCTATGAATTTCGGATCTTCACCCGCTTCAATCATTCGAACCATGTAATAAAGCGCCGCGTCAGGATCGCTTCCTCTGAGACTTTTTATGAACGCCGATGCAAAGTCATAGTGCTCATCAGCGGTCTTTCTGTACGTCTCTGATTTATAGCCCGAGCTGCTCTTGACAAGGTCCAGATCCAAAGAGTTCATATTCTTGGTTTCTGCCATCTCCAAGGCGATTTCAAGAGTGTTGAGAGCGAATCGAGCATCTCCTCGAGATATATCCGCTATGAACTGTAAAACCTCTTCCCCCACACTGATGTTCATTTTAGATAATCTTTCATCAACTACTAACGCTCTCTTCAGAATCTGGATCAGATTTTCCTTAGAAAGTGGTTTTAAGAAGATCACCCGGCATCTTGATAACAGAGGGGGAATAATCTCAAAAGAAGGGTTTTCTGTGGTAGCACCCACAAGCACTATGGAGCCGTCCTCAACTCGCGACAACAAGTGATCCTGCTGACTCTTGTTCAATCGGTGAATTTCATCAATGAAGAGAACCGTTTGACGCCCATATTTCTTCAGCTCCTCAGCTCTACTGATCACCTGTTTCAATTCAGTGACCCCATGGCTGGCTCCACTTAGCGAAAAGAATTCGGCATCTACAGATCTTCTAATCAATTCTGCTATAGAACTTTTGCCGGAACCAGGGGGACCGTACAAAATACACGAAAAAACTCGACCACGTTGCAGAACTTTTCTCAGGACGCCGTCTTCCCCCATCACATGTTCCTGACCAACCAGTTCATCAAAATTCTTTGGCCTAAGCCTTTCTGCAAGAGGTTTAGAGTCCCTTGAAATACTCAACCGTCATCACTAACCCTTCTTGAAGGCTAACCTTAGGTTTCCAGCCAAGTTCCTGATTGGCTTTAGAACAATCAAGAATGCTCTTGCGCACGTCTCCTTTTCGAGGAGCAGTGTATATGGGTTCTTTTTGATAATTTGTAATCCTGCTCAAAGCGGCAAACAAGTCATTCACATTCGTTCCGTGTCCCGTCCCAATGTTGTAAGTTCCTACAGCGTCGCACTGTAGAGCTTTAATGTTGGCTTCAACAACGTCCTTTACATAAACATAGTCACGAACGCAATTTCCATCTCCAAATATATTCACATCTTCACCGTTGAGCATCCTCTTTGAGAAAATCGCCACAACACCCGCTTCCCCGTTTGGATCCTGACGAGGTCCGTAGACATTACCATACCTCAGTATGATGTAGTTGATGTTGTTTTCTCTGTGGTAGAACTGCAAATACATTTCTGCGCAGTATTTGGATATTCCATATGGAGAGACCGGATGCGGATCCAGATTTTCAGGTGTCGGAATGATTTCAATCTCATCTCCGTACATAGCTCCACCAGTTGAGGAAAAGATAAACTTCTTGACACCATACTTAACGCTTTTCTCAAGCAGTACAAGCATACCTTTGATGTTCGTTTCACAGTCCATGATCGGATCTTTTGTAGATACCGCTACACTTGACTGTGCGGCCAAATGGAAGACGTATTCAGGTTTGTGCAATTGAAAAACTCGCTCCATCATTTCGCTATCTTGAACGCTTTGTTGATAGAATAGAGCGCCCGGATTTAAGTTTTTCATATCTCCACTTGACAAATTATCGACAACAATCGGATGCAGTCCTTCTTCAAGCAGCCTATCAACTAAGTGCGAACCTATGAACCCAGCTCCTCCTGTTACAAGAACACTACTCACTACTCTTCCTCCTCTTCGGTTTCATCTCCAGGAGTGCCTGACTCAAGATCCTGCAGTACATCGGAAGGCAGTGTAGAAGCGTTCACCAGATGTCGGCTCTCTTCTATGAATGCACGAAGCTCCTCGGCACGAGATGGGTCAAAGTCAATTATTATCTTGTAGAAGTTCCTGATACGCTGCCTTGTTTTCGTGTTGAGAAAGTGAGAAAGATGTCTAGCGAGTTTCTCTGCGATATCCTCTGAAACTCCTATTACATAGTGAAAGAAATTGCCAATTCTGCGTTGCAGCACTTTCATGTTCTGAGCTTTCCTTTTTCCTTTGGGAGTTAGAACTATCAACCCATACTTCTCGTAGTTCACGTAACCCAAATCAGCGAGACGACGCACCGCATTTGTAACACTAGGAAGACTTACTCCAACTCGCCTTGCTATTGAACTAATTCTTGCTGCCGGCTGCTTATTCTGTATATCATATATGACCACAAGGTAGTCCTCAAGAGCCGGTGTCAGAACCTTTTTCCTTCCTCTTCCCATTGAGATTACCTCCTTTTGTATTCATCAAGATAGGACCTTATCTTCTTGATATCTCGCCAAGTTAAATCCTTTGGAGAACCTTTCGCGCGTGAAGGGTTTCTGAGCAGAAAACTTGGATGAAACATCGGAAACAGAGTTTTGTTTCCTTTCCATTTGATTTCAGTTCCCCTGTATTCCCCAATAGAGACAGGCTTACCCATGAAAAAGCCTAAAGCTGTGCTTCCCAAAGGAACTATTATCTGAGGGTTAATAACGGCAATTTGCCCAAGCAAGAAATGCGCACAAGCCCTTTGCTCTTCCTTTGATGGCACTCTGTTCCCGGGAGGTCTACATTTGACTACATTACATATGTAGACTTGTTCTCTCTTTATTTCGACCGACTCAAGTATCTTAGTTAACAACTGCCCGGCCCGCCCAACAAAAGGTCTTCCTGTCTTATCTTCATCAGCACCAGGCCCTTCTCCAACGAACATAATGGGTGCATCAAGATCTCCTTCTCCCAAAACAGTGTTTGTTCTAAAATTTGATAATGGACAAGAAAAACACTGCTCCACTCTGTTCTTAATAGCATCCATCATTTCTTGTTTTGTCAACACAATTCATCACACCATAAAATAGAATTTATTAGAATCTTCTTATCCTATTTTAACACATTGAGTCAGAAATCTCAAGTTTCTGAAGTGAGAAACTTGGTTGACGCATGTGTGGCAAGGTGATATACTTTTTAAGGATAAAAAATAAACTTCTTCTGGGGGGTCATGTTGACGAAACATCAGAGAGTTTCACAGAAGATAAGCCTCCTGAACCAGAAACGAATAATCAAGTACATAATCGAAAAAAAGACCACAACTCGGGCTGAAATTTGCAGAAATCTCCACATAAGTTTTCCTGCAGTTAGCAATATTGTATCCAAGCTTGTTGAACAGGGCATGATTATTCAGAAAGGAAAGCAAAGCAGCAGTCTGGGAAGAAAGCCAATCAGTCTTACATTGAACGATAAGACGGCTACAATCGCTGTAGCGCACATAGGATATGGGGAATTGAAAATTTCCATATTAGATCTCTGTGAATCTGTGCTCAACACCTCTCATTTGAGATTTGCCCGAAAAAGCTCTTTTTACACTGTGATTAAAATGCTAAGGCAACATCTTTCTGAAATGCTTGAGGAATTTAGATCTACACATGGTAGAACTCTTGGCCTGGCAGTGGCGGTCCCATCACCATTAGATTATGTGAACAATCGTCTTGTAAAAAGCCGGTTCTATGGGTGGGAAAACAAGACACTTCCAAAAACGTTCAATATACTGGGAAAGAGAGTGCCTATAATTTGGGAAAACGATTCAAACATGCTCGCCTTAGGTGCCAGCCGCGTGTTCGGAAGCATCAAAAATCTTCTTGCGATATACCTTGGAATCGGCATTGGAGCCGGAATAATCTATGATGGAAAGCTCTATCGAGGACATAACGGTATGGCAGGCGAAATAGGTCAAGTTCTTGTTCCCTTTGGGGATAAACTCAAGGAACTTGAAAGGATTGTTTCAGAGGAATCACTCATAGCGGTTGCAAGAGAGCACTTCGACAGCATTCCCGATATTTCCGGAGAAAAGCTGTTAAACCTATTAGAGAAGAGCGCTTCAGAAAAGGAGATCATAGTCAAATTGGATACGATTTCTCAGACGGTTTCTCAATTCCTTGCCGTGCTGATTGCTGGAATATGTCCCGAGTTAGTGGTTTTTGATGGCGAAGTCGTAAGAAAATGCCCGACACTGACGGATATGATTTTGACAAAGGCGCAGACATATGCTCGCAGAGATCAAAGTTCTTTCAGGATAGCCACCGCTGGTAAATCTCTACTACTGACTGGAGGATACTGGTTGGTAGTGAAGAATGAATTTGGACTTGATGACGTACAGGATCTTGGATAGGAGGTGAAATAGTGGTTAAAGTCGGCCTTATCGGAGCGGGATTCATTGGACAAGTACATGCAAGATCTCTGTCAAAGCTTTCTGAGGCTTCGCTTGAGATGGTGTACGACATCAACGTAGAATCTTCCCAGAGAATAGCAAAAGAATACAAAGCGAGAGTTGCCGATTCTTTTGAGACTATCATCAAGCACTGCGATGCTATCGTGCTTGCGGTACCGACAGATGTTCGACACACTTATCTTGAAAAAGCTTTTAAAACGGGAAAACCGATACTATGTGAAAAACCGCTTGCAAGAACAGTAGAAGAGGGTGAATGGATTCTAAGAAATGTTAAAAGCACTCACTGCATTTTTACAGTGGGACACGTGGTGAGATTCTTTCCAGAATATGTGAATATCCGCAATCAGGTTTTGAAAGGTAAAGTTGGCGATGTGTGTGAGGTACGAAGTTTCAGAGGGGGTCCTCTGCCAGGCTGGTCAAGCTGGTTCAAGAGCTTTAAACGAAGTGGGGGATCAATTCTGGATCTGGCTATACATGATATAGATTTCTGGATATGGGTTTTGGGCAAGGTAAAAAAGGTCAGCGCAAGATCTCTCGATCGTTCTGAAAACATTACAAAAGATCACTGCTATGTGCTGTTATCTTTTGAAAACGGTGCTTTGGTCCACATTGAAGCAACCTGGGCTTATCCCCCAAATTCTCCATTCAGAACATCTGTAGAACTCACGGGAAGTAAGGGATCTATTTCTTTTAATAGCACTGACTTCTCTCCTCTTTCTGTCCACATAGAAGAGAAAAGTTTCACAGAATCACCAGCTTATCTGGACCCATACGCTAAAATGATGAAAAGCTTTGTGAACTCAGTTATAAAGAATTCAGAGCCTGAAGTCACGGTGGAAGACGCGTTTCGATCTCTTGAAATTGCCTGCTTGGCTTTGAAATCAGCACAGAAAGAAAGCGAGTGTCTCGTGGAGGGAAAAGTATGAGTAAGATGACAGTTGGCTTGATATCATCCGCTCACGTCCACGCTGATAGCTATGTGGAGATTCTCAAAAGCAGTGATGCTTTTCATTTCATAGGAGTTTGGGATGACGATCAGAATCGGGGAAAACGCTTTTGCAATCTTCATGGTGTTGATTATTTTGACAGATTCGAAGATCTGATTTCCACCTGTGAATGTGTTGTGGTCACATCTGAGAATGTTAAACACAAAGAACACATAATCAAGTGCGCTGGAAAGGTGAAAGGTATTCTGTGCGAAAAGCCGCTGGCGCCAACAATTGACGACGCGCAAAAGATGATTGAAGTGTGTGCAAAACAAGGAACGAATCTGTGCACAGCTTTTCCAGTTCGTTTTCACCCTGTTTCAAAGCGAGTAAAGGAAATCGTGGTTTCAAAAGAACTTGGAGAAATCAAGATGATTATCTCAACGAATCGTGGCAAAGTTCCACCGGGTTGGTTCACTTCTCCAGAACTCTCTGGCGGTGGCGCGATAATGGATCACGTTGTTCACGTGGTGGACTTTCTTAGGTGGTCAACTGGCAAGGAGTTCAGAACCGTTAGAACATCTCTCGGTAGGCAAATAAACAAAGGCCTCCAGGTGGAAGATTGTGCAATTCTTGAACTGAAGCTTGAGGAGATACCTGTGACTCTTGACTGTAGTTGGGGTATGCCCGTTTCTTATCCGTACTGGGGAGAGGTGAAGATTCGCTTGATTTTGGAAAAAGGAGTGATTGAAGCCGATGTTTTTTCTCAAAACATAGTTTTCCGCAGCAATGAATCCCACCACGAAGAATGGATAAACTATGGTGATAATGCCGATGAAGCGATGCTGCTTTCTTTTGTGGATTTCATCAGATATGGTACAGATTTTCCCACAGCCAAAGATGGTCTGGAAGCAACCAGAGTTGTGGAAAAAGCCTATGAATCTGTCAAGCTGAACAGAGAAGTGGTAATACATGGCGAAGAGAGATAATGGTTGGAGATTTGTAATACCAGCCGTTGTGGTACTCGCAGCGGTAGTGGCGTTTCCATTTGGTTTCAGTCTCTACATCAGTTTTACCGAATCCACAGCCTACAGTATTTACAACGGTAGGTTTCTCCTGCTCGACAATTACTTAGGCTTGTTTAAGGATATCAAGTTCTGGGATTCTCTGCGTGTTTCATCTTTGTATGTCGCTCTCGCGGTGGGAATCGAGATGGTAGGTGGCTTTTTCCTTGCCTTACTTGTTGATTCACTACCGAAGTTCAAGAAGTTGTTCATGGTACTTTTTATTCTTCCAATGATGGTAGCTCCTCTTGTCTACGGCATAATATTCAAGCTCATGTATAACAGTATTTATGGTTTCATACCTGTTTTTTTCAGAGATGTCTTTGGCATAGAGATAACCCCCTTGAACAAACCGTTTGCCGCTCTTTTCTCTATGGTGGTTGTGGATGCCTTTCAATGGACTTCTTTTGTATTTCTCGTGTTTTTCTCGGCACTTCAAGCTCTGCCGCGAGAACCATTGGAGGCGTCTCTAATCGATGGTGCGGGATATTGGAAAAGCGTTTGGTACGTCACACTGCCTCTTTTACGCCCTGTTACGGCTGTGATTCTTATATTCAGAATCATGGACTCCTTCAAGGTATTTGATCAAATATTCGTGATAACAGGTGGTGGACCGGGTGCTGCCACAACGACCATGTCTTTGTACACATACTTTCTCATGTTCACGAGATACAACTTTGGAAAGGCAGCCGCTCTGACAATCATAATACTCATAACTGTTACCTTAATCACAAGATTTGCTTTCAACGCTCTCTACAAAGAGGTGTCCTACCAATGAAAAGGAAGAGGCACGTGATTTTGTACACCATTGCGGTTTTGATAGTTTTGCTGGCAAATTTCCCAATAATATTCATAGTTTTCACTTCTTTTAAACCCCTTGTTGATATCATGCAACCATCGCTGAATCTTTCATTTACACCCACTCTTGACAATTACAAGGCTCTTTTCAGCGAGAGTTTCGACTTTGGAAAATACATAGTGAACAGCATCGTGATAGCTACGTTGTCGACTGTTATTGGCGTGAGTGTTTCCATTCCGGCAGTTTATGGTATCTCGAGATTTGGAGAGATGAAAAAGGGTGTGGCATTCTGGATTCTTTCAATAAGAATGGTTCCACCCATAGTTTTTGCACTCCCCTTGTTCCTGATACTTAGACTCGTGGGGCTCATAGATTCAAGCTTGGGTTTGATCCTGGTGTATCTGACAACTACTGTTCCTTTGTCAGTTTGGGTTTTGAACACATTTTTAAGCGAAATTCCAAAATCCCTGGAAGAATCGGCAATGCTTGATGGTGCTTCTCGATCAAGAATTTTGCTGAGAATAATTCTCCCGCTGATAAAGCCCGGCATTGTAGCGGTGTTTATCTTGAACTTCATATTTTCGTGGAATGAGTTTTTCTTCGCTCTTCTCATGACTCAAGATAAGGCGGTTACATTCACGGTGGGAATGGCGAGATTTGTCACTGGATACAGCATTTACTGGGGATCCATAGCGGCGGCAGCTACGATTTCCATGGTGCCAATGTTAATTATGACGATTCTTGTTCAGAAATATCTGGTGCGTGGGCTAACCTTTGGTGCCGTTAAGTAACAAAATTCTCATTGGGAGGTGTTGTTATGAAGCGCTGGCTTGTTGTTTTGCTGATCAGTTTTTCAGTTGTCCTCATGTTCGCAACCACGATACCTGAAATAACTCTGTTCTGTCGAGCAGGTCCTGAGGGGGATGCACACAAAGCTCAAGTAGAGTATTGGAACAGCAATCTTGCTGAAAAGTACGGTTTCAAAGTCAAGATAATTGAAGCGACACGGGCGGACTACTACACATATGTTAACAACACGCTGCTTGCCGGTGGAAAAACACCGGATATTATGGAATCCTTCAGCGGATTCACGGCGCTGTATGGAAAAAGCAAAATGGCATTCGATCTCACAGACTGGTACTACGATGACACAATGTTTCCATATGACCGCAGTGACTGGCTGGATATATCAATGAAACTGGTCACGTACAATGGCAGAATCTACGCGCTGCCCACAGACACAAACACATACTTACTGTTTTATCGAAAGGACCTAATACCCGAACCGCCCAAAACATGGGAGGAAGCGTATGAAGTTGCAAAACATTTCACAAAGAAGCACAACAAGAACTCGCCGACAATGTACGGAATAGCATTTTACGGCAGGAAGAGCGAATCACTCCCAATGTTTTACTACCAAATCTTTCGTTCGTACGGTGGAACGTGGTGGTATGACAGGCCAGCTTTCGACAGCGAACCCGCCTTGAAAGCATTGAAGTGGGTCGAGAGTGTCATTAAAGATGGCTTAGTTCCTCCAGACATATCAACTTATGAATACATGGAAATCCTCGGTGCCCTTCAAACGGGTCAGATCGCGATGGCTGTCCAGTGGGACGCGGCTTATCCCACCCTGAAAGACAAGAACGCATCACCGCTCGTTTGGGACAAAATGGCAGTTGCGATGGTTCCAGGGGTTGAAACACCTGAAGGTTTAAGGCGAGCGCAATCCGCTCATGATCAGATGCTCGTTATAAATCCTAATTCCGAATTCAAGAAGGAGGCATTCACGTTTATAGCGTGGGCTACTGCTTCTCCTGAAGGAGCGAAGATATATGCCATGGCGGGGGCATCTCCAGCCAGAAAGTCTGTTCTCAGCGATCCAGAGGTGTTGTCCAAATTCCCAAGATTCCAGTTTAAGCTTCCCGCTCTTGATCAATGGGGATACGCTGAGCCGCAGATTCCCGACTATCCTGAAATGAAAGATATCTTGAACACATATCTGGCAAAGGTCTGGGCTCTTGAGCTCGATCCTGAAACAGCCTTGAAGCGAGCTAACAACGAGATTTACGATTTCCTTGTAGCCAAAGGCTATTACAAATAATCGAATGGATGCTTACAAACAACGGTGGTGCCCCAGTAGCACCACCGTTGTGCTAATATGGTGTTGTTATGAGAGACAGGGACATCAGCGTTTTCAAAAAAGATTGTGGAAAACAGTCAATCAAAGGTAGCGATAAGGGAAGCTACATTATTGTTGGTTTTCTTGCAAGATGTATGAGTATTGAGGTAGGATCTCTTGGAAGTATAAACTTTCAAAAGGGTTACTACGTGTACGTTGGTTCGGCTATGAACTCACTTTCAAAAAGGGTGAAGAGGCATCTTGCCAAGGTCAAAAAAGCGCACTGGCACATCGATTACCTGACTTCTCACCTGACAAAGATAAAACCAATACTCATTACAATCCCTGAAAAGTTGGAGTGCCGTATTTCTCGGGCAATCAGTGTTATCGCTGATGGTAAAGTAGCAAACTTTGGAAGCTCCGACTGCAGATGTGCAAGTCACCTGTATTTTTTTGAAACTGATCCGTTTCAGAACACGAATTTCCTTGAAATCATTGATTCCTACAACGCAAGCTACGGGAAAATAGAAGGTTTCCTGTAGTGAGTAAAAAAATGGGGGGAATATTGAATGGATCAAATAGTGATAAGACGAGCTGATGCGAAAGAAATCGACGAGGTGATTTCCATTGCCATTGATACTATAGACGAGAGTACAGGATGGCAGATCAAAGCTGAACAGCTTGACAAAGAACGTTTGAACAAAGCACTCAGGGACATTATCAACAACAAAAGTGTTGTTCTCTGTGCTTTTGATGATCAAAAACTCGCTGGATTTGTGATCTTTGGTCCTTCAGGACGGAGTATTTTTACAGAAGAGCGGACGGGGTTCATTTACGATCTATATGTGATGCCCAACTACAGGGGAAGGGGTATAGCACAAAGATTGATAGCTGACTGCTACAAACTTACTGAAGAGATGGGATTCAAAACCATAGCACTGAATGTGTTTGCAAAAAACAAACCAGCTCGTAAACTTTATGAAAAGCTTGGATTCAAGGAATATACTATGGTGTTGAGAAAAGACATTTGATCTTCAGGTGAGTAGTTTTCTGAACATATCTATTTTCTGTACAAATCAAGTATTTTTTTAACTATGTCATCAGTGTCATGAAAATCGTATATTTTTCCACACTTACGAGGAGTGTAACTTGCAAGAAGAGAATATACCTTCTGAACCTCACGCTTTTTACAGTAGACCCAGGTTCCCCACGGTAGCCTTCCCACAACAACCGCAAGATCCAGCGGATACATAAAACTGTCAATCACCGCCAAAAACTCATCGTCGTCTTCACAACTTATGATTCCAACTCTTATGTTATCTTCCACGACTTGCATTTGGGACAGATCACGCAGAAACTTCTCGGGATGTTTCACTTTCCCTTTGAGAATTGTCTCATACACGCTTTCAAGCGTACTATTACCAAGAAAATGACCAAGATAGTGCAGTTCTTCACCGCGGGCCGTTTTGAGAAAAGCTGTGTCGGTTACAAGTGCCACAGAAAAGGCGAGCAGTACATCCGGCGGTAGGTGGAAACCTTTGGATAGATCGTAGAGATTCATGACATTTGAGGAACGTGGCTTTATGAAACAAAAACGCGCCCTTTCCACAAAACTTCTGTTCACAACTGGATGATGATCAAAAACAGAGTAATTGTTCAGCTCAACAGGTATTTTGTTCTCATCGGTAGTGTCATAAACAAAAACGCTTGCTACCCTTGAAGGAAATGTGTTCTTCACTTTGAAAGAGCGCATCAAGTTTTGAACGGTTGAATCGGGATCGAAAACGCAGATGCCTCCCCCTACTACCTTGTATCCCCAAAAAGCACTGGCAAAGCTGTCTGCATCAGCTCTCGAATGGGTGATATGCAAAATCGGCATTTCACCACAAAGAGATTTGATCGGGATCCACCTTCTTCTTTTTTATTTTTCTCATACTTTCTTTGTTCACAACTCTTATTCGGTTCTCCAGATCACTTTTTGAGACTATAACGTTAAGCACCTCTCTTGCTCTTTGAACGACCTCTTCAGGTAATCCCGCGATCAAAGCAACTTCAATACCATAACTCCTATCTGCGGTTCCGTCCACCAGCTTGTGTCTGAACAAGACACCTTCACTCGTTTCTTCGACCTCTATCGTCTTGTTCACAATAGCAGGGTACAACGTCGCGAGTTCAGTCATTTCGGTGAAGTGTGTGGCAAATATGCATTTGCATTTCACATTTTGATAGAGATATTCTGAAACAGCCCACGCTATGCTTATTCCGTCAAATGTGCTTGTACCACGTCCCACTTCGTCCAAAAGAACGAGACTCTTTTCTGTAGCGTGCGCCATGATCCTGGCGACTTCATTCATTTCCACAAGAAACGTGCTCCTACCTGAAACAACATCGTCTCTGGCTCCCATTCTTGTGAAAACTCTGTCAAAAATAGGCAAAATGGCTTCTTTGCACGGCACAAAACTGCCCATCTGCGCCATGATCGATATCAGTCCTATTTGCCTTATTAACGTGGATTTCCCACTCATGTTTGGACCTGTGAGTATCACAAATCTTGATTCCTCCGTGAAATGAAAGTCGTTTGGTACGAAGTGGTCAACAAACCTTTCAACAACTGGATGCCTTGAAGCCACTAACTTCATGGTTCCATCCGAGCTGAAAACAGGACGCGTGTAGTTGTAGCTTACAGCCGCATGAGCAAGGGAACACACCACATCTATTTCTGCCAAATAGCCCGCAAGAGAAGTAATTCTGAGAACATTCTCTTTTAACATAAGACACAAATTGTCAAATGCTTCGTTTTCAATACTCTGAACATTTTCCTTGGCACTCAGCATCTTCTCTTCAAAATCTTTTAGTTCTTCTGTGATGAATCTTTCGGCATTGACAAGTGTTTGCTTTCTGATGTAATTCTCGGGTACTCGTGATAGATAAGACTTGGTGACTTCTATGTAGTATCCAAATACTTTGTTGTAGCCGATACGAAGGTTTTGAATACCCGTTCGTTGGCGTTCTTTAACTTCCATTCTCTTTAAAATCTCGTGAGAGTCATTCAAAATCTCTACATATTCATCAAGTTCCTTTGAAAAACCTCGCTTTATGACTTTTCCTTCGCCGACTGTCGAAACAGGCTCATCTGCCAGCGCATCTACCAAAAGCTGGCGAACATCACCGAGCAGGTCAGTTTCTGAGGCATTTCTGAAAACATCGTTGGTGGAAAGAGCTTCGGCGATTTCAGGACACACCTGTAACGAAGATCTCAGAGCGACAAGATCTCGAACTGTGGCTCTGCCGTACAAGATGCGCGAGCTTATTCTTTCAAGGTCTTTTATCTGAGAAAGATACTCCCGAACCTCATTCAGCAAAACCAAGTCGTTCGCCATAGCATCGACCATATTGTGTCTTCTGTTAATTTCATAAATATCGGTTGACGGCCAGATGATCCACTTTTTTAACAACCTTGCACCCATGGCGGTTTTTGTAAAGTTGAGAGCATCAAATAAAGTCTTTCCCTTTTCGCCATTTATCAGGGAAAGATGGTCAATTGTCGCTTCATCCAAAAAGACGTTGTTCTCGTTTCTTATCACCCTGGGTGGTTTGAGAAGAACATCTGCTGTCATCAAGGTGTAGCGAACATAGCGAATCAGAGCAGCCATAGTTACAAGGTTTTGTCCGAGTTCTAAATGGTCAATCGACTTAACGCCAAGCACTTCGGCTATATCTGATTCACAGTGTTGTGGCGATATGTGCCAGTCCTGGAACGGCTCAATCATGACATTTTTCATCTCGAGAGTAAGGCGCTCCCTCAGGTGTTCATCACAAACGATCTGCGAAGCACCCTGCGATCTCAGAAAATCCACAACGTCAGAAAACGTTTCAAAGACACCTACTTGACATTCACCTGTCGACACGTCAAGACAGGCAATCGACATTCTGTTATCAATTTCATGGACGGCAACAAGAAAATTGCTGCTGTAATCGTTCAGCAAATCTTCCTCTATCAGTGTTCCGGGAGTTACTACCCGGGTAACCTCTCGCTTGATGAGTCCCTTGGAGTTCGATGGTTCTTCCATTTGATCGCATATGGCAACTTTGTATCCTTGCTCTACCAGTTTTCTAAGATAATTGTTTAACGCGTGATGTGGAACGCCGGCCATTGGAGCGCCCTGACGGTGAGTTAGCACTAAATCAAGCGCTTTGGACACAATCTTGGCGTCTTCAAAAAACGCTTCATAGAAGTCTCCAAGACGGAACAATAAGATGGAATCTCTGTACTTGGATTTAATCTGAGAATATTGGCGCATCATCGGGGTGAGTTTCAAATTTTCACCCCCGTTCGGTATTCTGCTCGATAACTTTGTCGATAAGACCGTACTTCAGAGCTTCATGAGCATTCATGAAGAAATCACGATCTGTGTCTTTCTCTATCCTTTCCAGAGGCTGTCCTGTTCTGTCACTGAGGATTTTGTTTATGAGAGATTTTATTCTCAACAATTCCTTAGTCATTATCTCGACGTCCTTTGCAGGACCCTCTGCTCCTCCTAAAGGTTGATGTAACATTATCCGTGCATTTGGAAGAGCGAATCTTTTTCCTTTAGCTCCGCTTGACAAAAGCACGGCGGCCATAGAAGCTGCCTGTCCCACACAAATGGTGGCAACATCGCATTTCACATATTGCATCGTATCGTACATCGCGAGCCCCGCGGTAACGGATCCTCCAGGACTGTTTATGTAAAGCTGTATGTCCTTATCTGGGTCTTCCGCTTCAAGAAAAAGAAGCTGGGCCACAACAAGATTAGCTACGTGATCATCAATAGGAAAACCGAGAAAAACTATTCTGTCTTTCAGCAATCTGGAATAGATATCATAAGCTCTCTCATACCTTCCAGTAGACTCGATCACTGTTGGAATTAATTGGAATGTTTCACTCTTCACTTTGGTCCACCTCTTTTTTATCCTCTTTATCCTCCTTCTGAGCCAGCTCTTCAGGCTTAACCTCTATCACTTTCGCTTTGTTCAAGATCAAGTCTGCGACCTTTCTTTTTAGCAGCTCCCATTCAAGTTCCTTTCTTATATTTTCCCTGTTTTTAACAATCGATCTGGCCCTTTCCGATGATACTCCCCAACTCAATGCAAGATTATCTGCCTCAGCTTGAAGATCTTCTTCTGTAACTTTTAAATCATTCTCCCGGGCAACTTTTTCGATTCCATAATTCATTTTCAAGTCCCATTCGTAGTAATCTCTCAAAGCTTTTCTCAATTTACCTTCGTCGTTATCGTACTGAGAGAGCATTTTCTCGTACTCTCTGTCTGATTTCATTTTTTCGATCGCCTGATCAACAAGAAAATCAAGAGTTTTGTCAGAAATATCAAATTCCACTAAATCAACAAATTGATCAAGTGCTTGCTTTCTCAAAAAGTCGAGCATTTCCTTTTCGTAGATCTCATTTCCCTCATTTTCCAGAGCCGCTTTCAGCTGCTCGAGGTTTTCGTACTCGCTGTTCACGGTTTTTGCAAGTTCATCTCCAATGTCAAGAAGCGTTCGCTTATACACTTCTTCTATTTCAATTTTGTAGTGATATTCTTTAGAATCTTCAAATGTTCTGGTAAATTCAACAATATCACCTTTCTTCTTTCCAATTACTTCAGTAACGACAGGCCTATCATCTTCTTCATAAAGAACGTACTCAGACACCTTCTCGTCCATTATTGTCTTTTCACCCGTGTTTATCGTCAATTTAACTCTCACCATGTCTCCATAATCGGCTGCTCCTTCTTTAGGCTCTACTATGGCATGTTTCTCTCTGAGGTCCTCAAGGCGCTTTTCAATGTACGAATCAATAACAGATGCCTTCTCCACCTTCTTTAATTCCATTTCAGAGAAATCGTTCACTTTGACCTCGGGAACATTGTGTATTTCAAAAACCAACCTTCCGCCATTTTCCTCCAACTTGGCATCTTTAAGGACAGGAGACAAAAGAAGATTCCTATCTGAAATACTTTTCAGTGCCTGAGAGGCAAGCTGTTCTATTACTTCTGTTTTTACGGCTTCTGGGTACCTGCTTTTTATGATGAACTTCGGGACCTTTCCTTTGCGAAATCCGGGAATATCGACACGATTCGCAAGTTTCCTGACAACGTTTTCCTCCGCATCAGACACTTCTTGCTCAGAAAACACAATCTGTAAGGTTTCGATGTTTTTGTTTTTATCTTCTACCTTAAGCTCCATCAACAATACCTCCCAAAATGATCTCTTAAAATTATAGCACGCGCCAAAAATAAGCTCTTGACAAAGGAAAAAGGCCACCAAGGCCCCTCATTAAGTCAATATAGACTTTACGACTGGCTGGGAGGGGAGGACTCGAACCTCCACCGGTGGATCCAGAGTCCACTGTCCTACCATTAGACGACCTCCCAACACACGCAAATTATACCATTACCACAAGCTAAAGGTCAACTACTCAAGTGAGAGCTCTATCCTGTCAAGTTGCATGGAACCGGGCTCGGGATATTGCTCTCTTATAATCCCAGTACCATTGATCTGCACCTCATTTACACCCATCATCTTCAACACTATCAAAGCGTCCCTCAAAGTAAGACCTCTCAAATCCGGCATGACACCTTCAGTAAAAGTGAGAGGTTCCTTCACAGATAAAGAGGTGATTCTCTCCACAACCTTGGCAAATACCGGCGCCGCGACATCACCTCCGAGATACTTTTCAGAAGAAGCTTCATCAACATAGATGAGAACGGTGTACTCGGGATCCTCATACGGGAAAAAACCAACAAAGATGGAGTAGTATTTACCCGGCCCAGATGCGAGTTTTTGAGCTGTGCCCGTCTTTCCTGCAACTTCTATATTTGGTAAACCGGCTTTTATTCCAGTCCCTTTTGTAACAACTCTTCTCAGAGCTTCTTTAATAACACGGGCATTTTCGGAAGAGATGATGCGAACCTCTGTGCTCTTATCTGTTTCCAAGAGTGTGGGGTAGACATAACAACCATCATTCGCAATGACATTGAAAGCTGAAACAAACTGGATTGGAGTGACGCCAATACCGTGTCCAATAGACAGCATAGCGAAATCTACTTTTGACCAATCCTGCGGTCTCCTCAAAACGCCTTCTATTTCACCCGCTATTTGTATACCTGTCCTTTGTCCAAAACCGAACTTTTTGAGCCACGACCAATATTCCTGGTCTCCCATCGCTTTGTGAATTCTCTGAGCTATCATCACGGTTGCGACATTACACGAATGAACTAAAGCCTCCTGAGTGTTCAGCACACCATGAGCACTCATATCTCCAATCGTTATATCCACAGTGTCAACGGGTTTAATACTACCCTGGCATAAGAATGTACTCTCTGGTGTTATAACATTGTTTTCAAGAGCTATAGCGTAAACTATCGGCTTTATAGCTGAACCCGGCTCAATATAACCCAGCACAGTGTCATTCCATTTTCTTGTGAAAGATAGAGCCCTCACTTTCCCTGTCTTGGTTTCAACTACGATTATTCCACCTGCCAGAGCGTTGTTTTCCTCCACTGCCCTTTGAATTTCCTCGTAGCAGATCCTCTGAATATCAATGTCAAGGGTAAGCCTTAAATTATTTCCATTCTGGGGAGGTTGAATTGACTCTATCTTCGAGTTCGCATTGAAAAGCCCATAATGGTACTTTAATTGGATTCTACCCTCCTTCCTTGGCCTCAAATATTCGTCAAGAGCCTGCTCAATACCTCCTATTCCATTGCCATCTATAACTCGTCCTAAGATTTTTTCCATTCCATAAACATCAGTACATTTTCTTTCTACCTCGGTTTCAATTGAAACGCAGAAAAGCATTTCAGTGGGAACAAGATTCAAAAGATCATCTCGAGTCGAGGATCTACCCAGTCTGAGAAAGGACTTATCACCACGAAGTACATCTTCAGTCGACAAATCCAGATTAAAGTTTTCGAAAAGCAACTTCAGGTAGGGATTGAGGCGAGGGGAGTACGTTTTTCTCAAATAGCCAACGTCGAGGTAGGCAACGTAAAAAATCCTGTCTGCAGCGCACAATCTCCCTGTAGCGTCTCTTATTTCTCCTCTAAGTCCTGGGATTCTCACACTCCATAACTTTGGTGCAGCAACACTATACGGACTTATCGCAAAATACCCAAGCATAAATGCGCTTGCGACAACCATCAAAAAAACTATGAACTTTACACGTAATTGCCACGTTTTACTGTCCATAGTCCTCCATTCTCACTGTCTCAAACTGCGACAAAAACAGCAATCTTTCTTTTCTCAAGGTCAATAGCTCTTGTTCAAGATCCAAGATGCGCTTTTCCAACACCCGATTTTGCTGGGCAAGTACAACGTTGTTGGTGAGGATCTTAATGATCGGGACAACTAACGCAACTGTAACAATTAGTAGGCCCAAGAAGAACATCACTGAAACAACCCTTTTTGCAAGAGTCTGCGATAACACATGGGAATGTGAACTCCGCTTCGCTCGAGACGATGTGAGAGCCAAAAAGCCCCCTCCTTTCAAATCCGCTCCGCTACTCTTAACTTTGCACTTCTCGATCTCGGATTACGCACCACCTCTTCTGATGAAGGTAGCATCGGTTTACGAGTTATAACTCTCAGTTGTTCACATGAACGAAACGCTTGTTTAACTATACGATCCTCTAACGAATGAAAGCTAATAACCAAAATCCTTCCACTCTTCGCTAAAATATTCGGAGCTACCTCCAAAAAACGCCTTACATTGTTTAGTTCGTCGTTTACAGCTATTCTTATAGCTTGAAAAACCTTTGTCGCAAAATGCCTCCTGCGAGATCGTTTAACTTCATATGGGAGCGCTTTTGATATTGCGGCTACCAGTTCCTTTGTGCTAACTATGGGTCTGTTAGCAACGATTACACGTGCGATCCTTTTTGAAAAGCGCTTTTCTTCCCCGTACTCAAAGAGTATTCGCGCTATCTGAGACTCTGGCCACGTATTCACAATATCAAACGCTGTTAGATCTTGATCTGTGTTCATTCTCATGTCAAGAGGACCATTCCTTGCAAAAGCAAAGCCACGCTCACTCTTTTCGAGTTGCAGCGTGGACACACCCAAATCCAGCAATATCCCATCAACATGGGAAATTGCTAAACTCTGTAGGACTTTCTCAGCTTCTGTGTACGACGCGTGTTTTAAGATAACTCTTGATCCATACTTGGCAAGTCTCCGCTTCGCTAATTCGAGGGCATTCACATCTACATCCAATCCCACAACTCTACAGCGCTCAAAGCTTCTAAGTATTGCCTCGGTGTGCCCGCCTTCACCAACCGTACAATCCAAAAAAACTCCGCTCAAAGAACCAACACAGTTAACCACTTCTTCTACCATGACTGGAACATGTCTCTTCTCTGGATCTGACATAAAAACCGCTCCGCTAATGTTCTGGTATTTAACATTATAGGACTTTTGAAAAAAAGTTGCAAATCTGACAGGTGCTTGAGCAATCGTTTTCAAATCGGCTTGTGAACGGCGTTTAGATGTTGTTTCACTTTGGTAATCAAATGTTTACCCTGTGTCTTTGCAGAAAATCCAGAGGTTTTTGTTACAAAATTGAGGTTAACCAGAGACATCGAGCCAACACGGCGAAGATTTCCACTCGCGAACGATATCTAACCGACCCTGATAGTTTTCCACTTACCTTTTCTGAAAACATATAAGCTGTAGCACGCCTCAGCCAGCTCAGCGAATATGAACGAGTACCAGATGTAGTCTATTGGCAGCTTCAAAAAGGTAACTGTGATTATGACATACGGAACTTGCACAAACCATCTGCCTATTACGCTTGATACAAACGCTGGAAAAGTGTATCCGGCGCCAAAAAAGGCACTCATGAGCGACATTGTTGCCGAAGCTATGATCACAGACCAAGAAACTATTACAACCGCCTGAGCCCCAACTGTAATTACATCTTTTTCCTGAACAAAAAGTGAAACCACTCTTTCGGGAAAAACATTGCTCACCACAACAAATATCGAAACAAAAAGTATCCCAAAGAGAACTGCAAGCAGTACTGTTTTTTCCGCTCTCTTTATATTCTCAGCTCCGATATTTTGACCAACAATAGCGCTCGTTCCCATAGAGAAACCCACCAAAGGTATAAAAGCAAGGCCGAAGAGTCTGCTTACTATCCCAAAGGCTGCCAGGGCAGAAGTCCCATAGCGACTAATGAACTTGAGAAGCACCGTGTGAGACAGGTTTCTCATCAGCATTTCTATACCACTTGGAAGGCCTATGGTTAACAGCTTCAAGTCTATTTGCTTATCAAGCGTTAGTAAACCTTTAAGGCTTATTTTGACGTTCCCAACACCTTTTGTCAGCAATAGAAACCCCCATATGAAAGCAACACACGTGGAAATGACCGTTGCAATAGCGGCTCCGCTGACTCCCATACCAAAGCCAGGTACATTCAGCAAAGGAACCTTATCAAACATAAATACAGGATCAAGAAAAATGTTTAGAAGTGCCGAGACACCCATTATTATCATCGGGGTCTTCGAATCTCCTATGTTTCGAAGTGCTGTGTAGTTTGTGTAGCTTGAAAAGAAAACAGGTAGAAAAAACGTTCTCCAGTAGCCGTAATCAAGTCCAGAGCTTAAAACTGTGGAATCGCTTGAAAAGAGCATCATAAGAGGCTTCAAAAAAAGCAAGAGAAAAACGGAAGCTATAATTGCCATCAGAGACTTAAAAGTTATCGTTTGCTCTATGACTCGAGCCGTTTTCATATACTTTTTCGCCCCGTAGTTTTGGGAAATAAGAGAAATAGAACTTGCACCAATGATTTCATTTAACACTTCGACAAGCCAGAATATCGCTGAAAACACCGCGACACCAGCAACAGCACTCGCAGATATTCTGCCAATCCACATCATGTCAACGATATCGTAAAGGGCTTGCAAAGCAAACCCAGTCATCGTTGGAATAGACATATAGAACAAATTGCTAATAAGATTTCCCTTAGTCAAATCTCTTGCCATGGTGCCTCCAACATATCGTTTGATTCTTTGAAGTGAGATTCATTTTTTGAGTTCACACAAAGATTGTGGATTCCAAACCATTTAGTGAAACTCATATTTTCAATCACAGTATACTGAAACTCAAATAAAAAAACAAATCCGTGAACTTAGCAAGTTAATCGCCACCTGAGGATGATGTTTTTATAGAGTCATCGCAATTGACTGTCACTCGACTCTGTGCTAACATAAGAACTGTGCGGGGCGTAGCGCAGACGGCTAGCGCGCCTGCCTTGGGAGCAGGAGGTCGCTGGTTCAAGTCCAGTCGCCCCGACCAAGCGGGTCCCTGATGGGACCCATTTTAGAATGAACCGCGTGAGGTTGTATAATGGTACAAACAGCAACTCTGTTCCTTGACAAGAGGCGGTTTTAGCACGATAATATAGGTTGCGCGGGTGTAGCTCAATGGTAGAGCACTGGCCTTCCAAGCCAGGGGTTGCGGGTTCGAGTCCCGTCGCCCGCTCCAGCGCCCGTAGCTCAACAGGATAGAGCATCGGACTTCTAATCCGAGGGTTGTGGGTTCGAGTCCCGCCGGGCGCGCCATAGTTGTGGTGACCATAGCTCAGTTGGCAGAGCGCCTGACTGTGGATCAGGCGGCCGCGGGTTCAAATCCCGCTGGTCACCCCAGGGTGCGCGCCAGTAGCTCAATGGATAGAGCGTCGGACTTCGGATCCGATGGTTGCGGGTTCAAGTCCTGCCTGGCGCGCCAGCCCCTGGTGTTATATGAGCACTGAGCGTCACGATGTGGGCAGCAAAGGAGGTAGAAAAAATGGAAGTACTAAAGGTTGCTTCGAACTCGAATCCAAACAAAGTAGCTGGAGCTCTTGCTGGTGTTATAAGGGAAACAGGTAAAGCTGAGTTACAGGCGATAGGTGCTGGTGCGGTTAACCAGGCTGTCAAAGCTATTGCGATTGCCAGGGGATATTTGGCTCCAAGTGGTGTGGATCTTGTGAGTGTTCCAGCATTCACTGACGTTGAGATTGACGGGGAAACGCGCACTGCTGTGAAGTTCATTATCTTTCCGAGAAACTGAAATGAAGCCTCCTTTTGGAGGCTTCATTTCATTATGAGATGTTTGAAGGAAGTTCCATTTTTCAATTCTCTCACTCCGAAAAGATCCGCTATTGTTTGTCCAAAATCACAAAATGTTTCCCTTTCTCCCAAGAAGATCCCTCTTTTGATCCTCTTTCCGCACACGAGCAAGGGAACTTTTTCTCTTGAGTGATCAGTAGAGACTGTTGTGGGATCACAGCCATGATCCGCTGTTATCATAAGAACATCTTCGACAGTCATACAGTTCCATATCTCGGGAAGTCTTCGATCGAAATCTTCAAGTGCTCTTGCGTAACCTTCCGGATCGTTTCTGTGTCCATACTTCATATCAAAATCAACAAGGTTAGCGTAAATAAAGCACGAGTGAGACTTGTCGTTCATCAGTTCAAGAATCCTGTCTACTCCATCCATGTTGTCTTTAGTCTTGACATAGTAACTAATTCCTCTTCCCGCATATAGATCGTAGATCTTGCCAACGGCATACACTGGAACATCGTTTTGACAAAGGATGTCCAGCAGTGTTTCACCTTCAGGTTCCAGGGAATAGTCACGTCTCCTCGGCGTTCTCACATAGTTGGGCCAATTGCCCGTGTAAGGTCGTGCTATAACTCGGGCAACTTTGTAACCCATTTCATCAAGCAGAGATCGTGCAATTTCACAGTACTCGTAAAGTTCATCAACAGGGATTATTTCCTCCTTGGCAGCGATTTGAAAAACGCTATCAGCGGAGGTGTACACGATCAGGGCACCGCTTTTCTCCTGTTCAAGTCCAAGCTCTCTTATAATTTCGGTCCCTGAAGCTGCCTTGTTGCCTATGACCTTTTTATTCGTTCTTTTCTCAAATTCAGCAATAAGCTGCGGCGGAAATCCATTTGGGAAGAGATCAAACGGCTTTTCGAGGATCACTCCAGCAAGTTCCCAGTGTCCTGTTGTAGAATCTTTTCCCGGGCTCTTTTCCAACATGATACCGTACGCACCAGTTGCTTCCAACTTTGGAACGCCGGGAATTTCAGCAAGATTACCGAGACCCATTTTTGCCAGATTTCTTAGCTGTAATCCTCCTACCGCTTTTGCTGTATTAACAAGTGTGTTGCTTCCCGAGTCTCCGTAGGACGCGGCATCAGGCATTTCACCAATTCCTACGCTGTCCAAAACAATGGCTATGACTCTCATTTCCAGATTCGCCTCCTAACAGATAGTGAGCGTTCTCCAGGAAATACGAGCAACACTATTAAAATGCCCGCTGATACAAAAGCCATGTATTCTCCCGCTGTGGTGGACACCGTTCGCATTTCTGATGGAAACGCGTCAAATTGAACCACTGCCGTCTCTCTCAGGGGTGCGATTTTCACAATTCTGCCATACGGATCAACAGCTCCGGTGATTCCAGCGTTCGAAACCTGAATCACTTGTCGATGCGTTTCAACAGCCCTTATAACAGACTTTGCGAAGTGTTGTTTTAGAGCGACATTGTACGCAAACCAGCCGTCATTTGTACACACAATTAAGAGCTGAGCTCCATTCTCGACAAGTTGACGAGAGACCTCAGAAAAATAGCTTTCAAAACAAATTTGCACACCCAATGAGGGATAACCCTCAATGTTGAAAACACTGTACTCATTTCCTGGCGCCAAATAAGCCATACCTTTCAGGAATGACAGAAATCCGAAGACTTCCTCGTAGGGAAGTTTTTCAACAAAGGGAAACAGCTTCACTTTCGAGTAAGAGTCTTTAAATCCATCTGCGTCAAAAGCGAGAACCGCGTTTCGCACGCTGTCTTCATCTTTCAAAAGTGTTCCCATAAATACCGTCAGATTGTTTTGCTGGGCTATTCTAATCAGTTCGTTTTCCACAACAGTGCCACGTATGTCAACCGGGAAAACATCTTCGGGAAGTACCACGACAGAATCCTTTGTCGCTTTCAAAAGCGGCTTGATGTCTGACCAGAGATGGTAAACTGTTCGACTGTACTTTGCATCCTGGCTGGTGTTCGTCTGTATCGCTGTGATGCTCACTTCACCAGATGTAATTGGCGGAAGTTTGAGAGCCACAAGATTTGATATGAAGCATATCGTCAAAACAAGGCCAGCAATTTTCGTATAAGCTCGAGTCGAGCGTCTGAGAATTCTGTAACCAATGACATTCACAGCCACAATCAAGAACGTGAGCCCCAGTGAACCCCCAATTGATGCAAGCTGCAGGACACCTGTATCTCTGTAGAGAGCGTCTGACAACCTACCACCGGTGAAGCCCATGTCGCCAAGACCTCTGAGATATTCAAAGAATGTGTACGCAGAAGCGGTGAAGAGTATCTCTCTGAGAGGATTTTTTTTAATGGATCTTTCAGCAAGACCGTAGACAAAGCCAAATCCAGCAAAGGGAAATGCCTCAACAATCCCCATCAGGATAAACACGAATACACCTACCCAGGAAGGAAATCTACTGAAAACTTGCGGAAGATTATCTGTGAGCACCGGCAAAACCCAAAAAAGGTCCGCTAAAATGAAAAGGAGATAAAACACAAATCCGTAAAGCGCACCCCAAAAAGGTCCTCGCCTGTTGAAAGCCTTCAAAAGAGGAATGAGGCAAATCCATACCAGAAAACCTGCAAGAAACCCTGGCATGGACAAAACTGTCAGAAGTGAAGACATCAACACATAGATCACGTTCAACCCACCTTTTCCACGGCTTCAGCGAGTGTCTGAACTACTTGTTCTTGCTCCCAGGGTGATATTTCAGTGAAAAAGGGTAAAGCAAGCGTACATCTGGAAATTCTCTCTGTGACTGGTAAAAACCCCTCCTTGTAATTGAAGACTTTTCTATAAATAGGTTGAAGGTGAACAGGTGAGAAGTAGTTTCTGGTCTGAATACCCTTGTCTTCCATGTAATGAATGATTTTATCTCTGTTGAGCTTTTCGTCAAGTTTGACGACGTAGACAAACCATCCCATTTTGCTCGTGTACTCCGCGATAAAAGGTACACTCACCCAGTCATATCTGCAAAGCATCTCATTATAGCGCTTCGCCGCGCTTTCTCTGCGCTCCAGTATCTGGTCTACATGAGAAAGCTGAACAAAACCAAGAGCTGCTGACATCTCATCTATTCTGTAATTGTAGCCAATTCTCAGATGTTTTAGCCACTCTCCACCCTCGCCTCTACCTTGGTTTCTAAGGCTTCTCACAACGCGCGCCAGCTCTTCATCAGATGTCGTTATTACCCCACCTTCACCGGTTGTTATCTGTTTATTGGGGTAAAAAGCAAATGCCCCTGCTTTTCCAAAAGAACCGCACGGCTTTCCTTTGTATTCAGAACCAAGGGCTTCACAGGAGTCCTCAACCAGCACCAGTTTCCATTCGCGAGATATCCTTTCCAAACTGTCCCAATCAAGCGGCTGGGCAAAAATATCTACTCCCATAATGAACCGCACTTTGCGCATGTCAACTATCTGTCCATTAATGGAAAAACGATTGTTTTTCACGTCATTTAAGAGATTCTCGATGGCTTCAGTGCTCATATTTAGGGTAGATTCGTCTATATCAACAAATAGGGGTATGGCTTTCTCAAAGAGAACAACATTCGCAGAAGCAATAAATGTGAATGACGGCACGATGACGTAATCTCCCGGTTTCAAATCAAGAGCTTTGAGTATAAGGTGTAAAGCGGCTGTTCCACTGCTGACCGCAACAGCAAAGCGAGTATTCGCTAACTGAGCAACCGACTGCTCAAATAGTTCAGTGTACCTGCCCATACTGAGCCTACCGCTTTTCAGCACATCGGTCACTGCGTGAATCTCTTCTTCTGTTATGTAGGGTCTCGATAACGGAATCATATGTCTTCCCCCAAAACGAATTTCTTAATTGCCAAAGCAACGCCAGAGTCGTTATTAGAAGCTGTTGTGAAGCGAGCTATTTTCTTGATATCTTCTGGAGCATTGTCCATTGCCACTGAGTAGCCTACTTTCCTCATTATTTCTGAATCGTTGTAATTGTCTCCGATGAACATCACTTGAAGTGGATCAATTCCATAGATATTCAGCATCACATCAAGCGCTTTTTCCTTTCCGGTATTCGGTCCGAAAATTTCTGTGAAGACGGTTTCATCTTTCTTTTGATTCTTAACGGCTGTAAACGCTTTGGGACAACACATTTCAAGCTCTTGTACAAGGGTCTCCACGGCACGGGATTTTCCTATGAGTGCAATTTCAGCAATAGAGTCTCTGTCACGAACCGCTTGCGCAAGATCAGAAACGGTACGCACTCTATGTGTGTTGTACGAAAAATAGTACTCGAAAGCTCCCCTGTATTCTTTTTCTACAAGCATATCCTGGGGAGAGAAAAACGACTCGTAAACTACGGTATAAATTCCCCTCCTTCTGGCATGTTTCAACGCCTCCAACGCCACTTTTGTGTTTAGAGAAATCTGGTGTATAACACGTCTTTCGAAAGGAGTTGCTATAAGAGCGCCGTTTTGAAAAACTACTGGAATGTCTATACCCAGTTCTTCAAGATATGGCAGAGCAGAGAAATAGCTTCTGCCCGTAAATATGGTAATATGGGCGGCCTGTCTTGCCAAAGATATGACTTGCTTGTCCTGATCAGAGATTTGCTTTTTGTCGTTCAGAAGAGTCCCATCAAGGTCTATACAAACGAGCTTTACCATGACATCACCTCTACCAGTATAACAAAAAAAGGGAGCCGTTTAGCTCCCCTGGTGCCGAGGGCGGGACTTGAACCCGCACGGGCTCAGCACCCACATGGCCCTCAACCATGCGTGTCTGCCTATTCCACCACCTCGGCATCATACCAAATGCTATCACAGCTTGAAGAGCCTTGTCAAGAACTGGTGCCGAGGGCGGGAGTCGAACCCGCATGAGGTCATCCCTCAACTGATTTTGAGTCAGCCGCGTCTGCCTGTTCCGCCACCTCGGCAACCAACAAAGATTCTAACATCGGAACTTCTCAACTGTCAAGCTAAACCCGAAACTGCGGATTAAGCTTTTTTTCTGTGTAACAGCTCAAACAGTGATGGAACGCCAAACAACGTGAAAAGCGTGGTTATCGAAAGACCAAGAATCACTGTCCACGCAATAGGTGACTCCAGTTCCTGACCTTCAGCTCTGCTCAGGGCTGTCGGCAATAACGCTATCACCGTGGTCAGAGTTGTCATCATTATGGGTCTCAAACGCATCTTGGCGCCTTCTACAATTGCCCATCTGAGTGGCCGATTGTCCTTACGAAGTTGCTTAATGACTGTAACCATAACAATTGCATTGTTTACCACAACTCCTGAGAGAGTCAGAACTCCCACAAGAACAGGAAGATTCAGAGGATAGTTAAAAACAAGTATCGCCGCAGCCAAACCGATAATTCCTACAGGAACGGTCGCAAAGATCACCAGCGGAAGCTTTAAAGACTCAAACTGCGCGCTCAAAAACATGAAAATAAGCACAACTGCAATATATATGACAATCCTGAAATCGCTAAGGAGGGTATCCATTGAAGATTTCTGACCCGACACGCTGTATTTAACAGTCCCCAAATTCAGTGATGACAGCGTTTTTTCAACCTGAGAGTACAATGTGGAGACCGGCAAATCAGAGGAAATATCGACATACATGATACGCTCTCCATCATCGTGAAATATAGAGCTGAGAGCGGTTCTGGTCGCAATATCTGTCACAGATCCAAGCAAAACATCCTTCCCAATGAGACTATGAAGAGGAGCATGTTCAACATCAAACGTCGTTTCTATTTCTCCAACCTTCAGGAATATCGGAAGTACGTTATCGCCAACTTCAATTGTTCCAAACTGCTTGCCAACAGTCTTGAGCTGAAGTTCCATGAAGATCTGTGCCGGTAATATCCCCGCAAAAAGAGATCGATCTCTATCTATTTGCACATGCAAAGTTGTCAACTGGGGTTTTGAGCGGACAGTCACGGTCCCAAGATTTCTCTTTGATAGCTCTTCTCTAACCAAATGCGCCTTTTCGACAAGCTCATCTATATTGTTGCCACGAAACTCGATGGTGACAGGATATCCAAATAGCTGCTGCAAAAAGTTCATTTCAGCCACAGCGATTTTGCCGGGAAACGAAAGTTGCTCCAAATCAGCGATAAATCGTTTCTTATTCGAAATAAACTCCTGCCGACTGCCAGAAAAGACCACAGTAATAGTTGCCTTGTTTTGAGCGGCATCGCTCACAATTTGAGCTAACTCGCTCGTTATACCAATCTCAGAATAAACAGATTCTATACCGTACGAATCCTTACCGCTGATTATCTTGTTCTCCAGATCTTCAATGATTCGCGCAGTTTCTTCATAGGGCAGTTGTCTGTCCATCTCAACGTTCACCATCAACATGTTGCTCTCAAATTTTGGAATGAAACTCGCCGATTGTGAAGATATGAAAAAGGCACTTATTACTACCAAAACGACTGCAGGAAGTAAAACGACGGCTTTCTTTTCAAGTGCTTTTTCAACGATTCTTCCATACAAATCAGTAAATCTGTCAAAAATAGGATGCCTCTTCACTTTGATCCATCTCGATGCCGCTGGAACAATGATGCCAGCAACAAGGAGTGATGAACCCAGAGCCAGTGCCAGAGTCGCGGCAAAGTACTTGAACATCGTTGAAGCCAGGTTCTGCGTGAAAAGCAAGGGAACAAAGACTATCACAGTTGTCGTGGTCGAAACAAAAATCGCAATCCACACTTCACTGGTACCTTTAGCAGCGGCCTGGCTGAAGCTTTCACCCCTTGACTTGTGCTTGTAGATGTTTTCAAAAACAACGATCGTATTGTCCACGAGCATTCCAACAGCCATTGTCAAGCCACCAAGAGTCAAAAGGTCCACATTGAGCTTAAAAAAGTACATAAATACAATGGCCATGAGCAGTGAAATTGGTATTGATAAAGAAACGACAATCGTTGAAAGCACATCTCCCAAAAACAACATGACCACAAGAGCGGCTCCAATCAATCCCAGCAAAAGGTTTCGCAAAAGATTTCCAACGGCTTTATTTGTGTATTCAGATTGATCCATCAGTGGAACGTAGGAGATATTGTGATTTTCCAGCAATTTCTTTACATCTTGAACCACTTTTACCGTGTTAGCCCCAGAACGCTTTCGAACAGCTATTACCGCCGCAGGTTTTCCATTTACCCTGACACAACCTCTTTTCTCTGTATCAACAATCGCTATATTGGCTACCTGTTCAAGTCTAATGGGCAGAAGAATATTGGGAAGCTGCCCACTCATAACCTTTGTTGAAGACAACCCGCGAAAACCTATCACAGCTTTTTTGAGCTCATCAAGCGATTTGAACTTTCCATCGACAGTCACGGTCAGCAGATTACCCTCTTCATCTACAACTTCTCCCAGTGGGTAAACGGCATTTCCCGCAAGGAACGTATCCAACACAGAGGTGTCAAGCTGATATTTTTTCGCTTTTTCAGGGTCTATAACCACCTGTACTATTCTTTGCGTCTTGTTAAGCTCTTCAACCCCTGCCACATCGGGAAGCCTTTTTAGTTCGCTCACTACGTCTTTTAGATCTTCTGACGTCTCAGTCACAGAGAACGTGAAAACTGGCATTATGGATGGATCAAATTCCACGACGCTTGGCCTAACTCCCTCTGGAAGATTAGAAATGGAGAGATTTAAGTATCTTTCAAGACGACTTGTGGCACTCATTACATCGACGCCCCACTGAAACTCAACTAAAATGAGTCCCAAGCCTGGTTTGGATATAGAAGTGAACTTAGCAACCCCTGGAACAGTGGAGATAATATCCTCAATGGGATTCACTACGAGCTCCTCAATTTCCTCTGGTGCGGCTCCCATGTAAGTCGCAAAAACAGCGACATATGGGTATTCAAGCTGAGGAATCAATTCAACATGCATTTTTTGAAAAGCTATGAATCCAATGATAGCAACCATACAGAGCAGCATAAACACAGCTATGGGACGCTTTGATGATCCTCCTGCAATGTTCATTCTTAAAACCTCCTATGTTCGTTTGTGTGTCTTTAGACAAAAATTCACTACTATTTTCGCCCAAATATCGTTAAGATCGATAATGTGCGAAGTTGAACATTTTGCAACTAACGGCAATTCCGTGCAGGCAAATAACCCTGTTTCCGATAAGCCAGAATGCACACTTTTCCATAGCCTTTCAGCTTCATAAAGATTCCCTCTTTTTATAGTGTATATGATTTCCATGATCTTAACTTGAGTTTCATCGTCTGGAATGATCAAATCGAAACCCACTTTTCGAGCCGCGCTTTGATAAACTCCACTGGCCACAAGGCCGTCAGTTCCCAGTAAGACAGCGTGATGTATGCCTCTGTCTTTCAGATAACTCAGTGAAAGCGTCGGGAGGTCCAGTATTTCCACTTTGACTGAATCTTGAACCTCTCGCAGGAACGCATAAGCGGTGTTACAAGCAAACACCACACAGTCAACACCACATATCTCGAGCTTCCTTGCTGATTCTATTAGATATGGGATGGGTGATTCTCCTGAACCGAGTATTGCTTCAGTTCTATCAGGAATTTGTGAATAGACGTCGACGATGATGTGTATGTGATCCTGATCTCTCTTTCCCGGCGTGTTCAGAACAATCTTGCGCAGAAAGTCAGCGCTTGCAAGCGGTCCCATCCCACCTATTATTCCCAGTACTTTGCTCATTTCCACTTCACCGGCGTGCAAACGCTGAGTGTCAATCCATCAATTTCGAGTACGAGTTCTAAATAGTAAGCGATGTGTTTTCCTGAAGGTGGTTCGGGATCCACATGGTAGAATCCACCTGTGGGATTTTGAGGAATTCTTACCCATATAGATTTCCGAAAATCCGTTGTATCTGACATAGCACGCCACATGTAGACTTCCTTCAATCCCTCACTTTGAGAAACTGTGATTCCGCTTTCTTCAGATGACCACACGACTCTGGGAAGTTTACCCGCTATCACGAGTTTAAGGAAGGAAGACGTGTTGTCAAGCACGTAAGGTATGTTCTTTATTCCGTGATTGTTGTTCGGAACATACAGAATAAAGTTTTGACCTTTGAGATCGTTGAAATACAATGCCGCAGAGTCAACTGTCCAGTACTGATCATTCGTCGCGTTTATTATGAGTTTTGGCATCGTTAACCTTTCTTTGTAGCTGTATGGGTCAACGGCGTTCAGAAGCTCCTGGCCCGTTTTTGAAGAAATCATCTCAGCTAATCCTCGGCTGGTGTATGGTTTCAGCATCTGACTGTACTGCCCGTACATCTGAATCTGGTGCTCAAACTGCTGTGGAAAGTTCAAATTATCAAAGACGATGGGAATAATCGCAAAAACCCTCTCATCAACAACGGCTGTGAGCCATGTTGTCCATCCTCTTTTCGAAGCTCCTGTTACAGCGTATTTCTTGATACCCATTAGTTTCTCAATCATATCCATTGTGGAAACTACACTCTTTACCATGGGAAAAAGAATGGGCAAATCTTCTTCATGTGTTTCAATGTACTGCAAGAAGGTGTGGGCTATCAGATCATCTTCTCTCAAACCAAAGATTGGCTGATTTGGAATATCTCCAAGAACAACGAGCGGTGTCGAAAACTTTTTTGAGATTAAAAGATAATCACTGATCGAAAGATCACCAGTATCGTCTAAATCGGGCTTGTAATCCCCGGTAACAAAAATCACTGCTCGATCCGTGAATTCCGCTTCAGCAGGTTCAACAACTAAAACATCGTGCTCCCACAACATACCGCGCCACACTTGACTCTGAAGTAGTATGTGTGTTAGCCGTGTTCCATCATCAAGCTCGTTTGAACCAAGTATCTGGTATCCAACCATTGGGGTAGATTCAACGTAGTTGAAAAGGGGTAGCCCAAACCCTAAGCTCACGAGCAGACTCAAAACTACCGTGGGCATGAATTTTTTCATTACTACTCCCCCTTTCAAGATGAGCTCAAAGCAAAGGCTTGAACGAAAAAAGCATCAGCACGGCGGGAAAATCAAACAAGTCGAAGTCCTCAACCCTGGCAAGATAGGACACAACATATCCATGTTTACCAAAAACGCTGTACGCTTGAAGGCATGAATAGGTGTCTCCAGCGCTGTTGAAGTGGAAAAAACGCCACGAGTACTCGTGTCCTTTGAGAATCAATCCACCTTGCTCATGGCAAGCATATCCATTAAGCTGCTTCAAGCCATTTTTCTCCATAAGTGCGGCGTATTGCTGAACTGAAATGTCTTTGTTCAGAGCCTCATCGAGAATCTGGATATAACCGAGGTGATTCTGACCATAGTGAGCGACAAAGGAAGGTGATTCGCTCTCGTGCGAGGTGACTTTGAACGGACTTACTATATCTATGGAATAGCCCTTTTCACTTCGCAGCGTTTCTTGATGCTCTCGCGTTTCTCCTGTTTTTAGACTCGCAAAACTAAGGTAAGCTGTAACCATGTATTTAAAAAACTCTTCTTCCGGAGCAAAATACGAAAGGATGTAACCCGCGGAATCAGAAAGGCAGTAAAGCTGGAGAAATTCCAATCTCGAGTTATCGCTTTTCATGGTGAATCTTCGATAATGCAACTTCATACTGTTATAATCGAAGAAAAACGAAGCCTTGTTTTCTATATTCTCTCCAGATGGTGCGGCTATCTGGACGAAATCTTCGAGTGTCAAATTTTTCGGCGTTTCGAACGAGGCAATTTGAATTATCGCTCTGGACCGCGGTGCTTTGAAAACTGTCACCTCTTGGTCATTCATTTCAGTATACTTCGTAAAGGGATCGAAGATGGTTAGAACAAGGTCTCCAGAAGGTGAAAAAAACACCGACTGGCAGAAAATAGAAACACAAAAAAGACAAAAAGCAAGAACAGCGTGCTTTAACAGAGTCAACACCCCCTTTAACTAATTATAAGACAAATTCGCAGACATTTTATAAAAGGGGAGTGATACAAAACTCTTAAACGGTGAAAAGAACACCTTGGAGGTTTGAAGATGCGAAAATTTCTGATTGTTTTTCTCGTAGCGTTACTTCTGATCTCAGTTCATGCAAAAGTAGTGATTTTCTTGTACCACAGATTCGATGACACGCGATATCCAACAACGAGCACTTCTTTGCAGGAACTGCAAGAGCACATACAAATCGTTAAACAATTGAATCTTCCCATATGGACACTTCGAGACCTTGAAAGTTACATAAACGGCGAAAAGGATTTGGAGGGACAAACCGCTGTCTTGTTCACAGTTGACGATGGGTACAGGAGTGTTTACGAAAAAGCTCTGCCTATCTTTAAGAAACACAACGTACCGTTTTCTGTTTTCATGTGCATCGGCAGTGTGGGCTTTGAAGACTATCTGGACTGGAACATGATTGTTGATATGCTGTCTCAGGGTGTTGAATTTGGACATCATTCCTTTTCTCACAAAGATTTCACTTCTTTCACCTCTGATCAGAAATCAGAGGCGTTAGAGGAATTTCGACAGGACTTAGTACGGGGAAATGAAGTCTTCTACGCTCACACAGGGCAAGTTTTGAAATACTACGCGTATCCATACGGACACTACAGTCATGAAATGAGCGAAATTCTCTCTCAAGAAGGATTCACCATAGCCTTTTCACAGGATCCTGGGCCATTCAGGCGCGAATACAATCGATACGCGGTGCCCAGAGAACCTTTGCTTCAAGACTGGGCTGGAGAGAATCATGTAAAATACATTCTTTGGAGAGAGCCACTTCTTGTTCAGGAACCAGCTTACACTTTTGAAGATTCACTTGTTGTGAACGCTCGAATAATTGAACCCAAAGACATACAAAAAGCCGTTATCTATGTGTCTGAAAAAGGTGTGCTAAACTGTGAAGTAAAGGATTCTTATGTAATCTCTGATCCAATAGATCTTAGAAACGCTTCGAACCGTTTGATGATAAGTGTAAGAGACACAAATGGAATAGAGTACGTCAAGTATTGGTTCATAGAAGGAGGGTAAGTGGTTGAAAAAAAGGTGGTTCACACTGATACTGGCTCTGTCGATGGCTACCGTTTGTCAGGTGCATTTTGAATACACCGTTCATTTTGAAGAAGCCGGCACTAAAGCTGCCGAAGAGGCACAAAGCGCGGAAGTCGAATTTGAATCGTGGCAGGAAGCCGATCGGTTTTTCAAAACAGTGGGCTACGACCTTGAAAAGGGAATTGTTCCAAGAGTTTTTCTGAAGAGCTTGCCTTCAAACATGAGCGAGATACCAGAGGTTGGAAAGAAAAAGGAACTGTTCATCAAGATTCTCCTGCCGATAATATTAGAGGTCAACGAAGAGATAGAAAAAGAAAGGCAAGAGATAACAACGTTATCGGATAATTCGCAGAAACTCTTGCACTACATGAAGAAGTACAGAGCAAATAGCAAAGAAGAGCTTCTTGAAAAGGTTCAACCAATACCCGTCGAGATAGCCATCGCCCAAGCCGCAATAGAGTCGGCGTGGGGCACATCTCGATTCGCAATTGAGGGAAACAACATTTTCGGCGAGTGGACTTTCACGCCAGGTAGCGGCATCGTTCCCCGAGAAAGGCCAGATGGCGAGATGTACGAGGTGCGAGCTTTCGACAGCCTGCTGGACTCCGTGAGGAGCTATGCGTACAACTTGAACGTTTCTTCATTTTACAGTGAATTCAGAAAAATACGAAGCGGTAAGCTTCACAAACCAATTGAAGAAGGGCTTTTGTATTACTCGGAGCGTCGTTATGAATATGTTAATGAAGTGAAAATCATCATCTCAAAGAACAACCTAAAGTCTTACTCTACTTTAGGGCTTTCTTCAGTGAGAATTGCGCTTATTAAAAACCACAATTTGACAGACAACTATTAAGTGTGAGAAAATAAATGTTGTATTTTTGTAAGAAACACAATTCACTCAACCTTGGGAGGTGAAGGTTATGAAAAGAGGTTTCAGGAAAGGATTCACA
>Ga0209834_10000125_pt1 | contig 45115 bp, 41 predicted proteins | sample Mar14236cmmetaG_FD_184134 | JGI IMG/M metagenome (GOLD analysis project Ga0209834, IMG submission 184134) | Marine hydrothermal vent microbial communities from Guaymas Basin, Gulf of California to study Microbial Dark Matter (Phase II) - Marker... ... | reverse complement strand
AACTTCAAGAACGCCCTCATCCTTGAGGGTCTGCCAATGACCCAGAGCATTTACGGACTCATTACCCTGTTCCTTATCCTGATGGTCTCGGGAATCCTCGGCGGCGGCTTCAAGTTCACCGACCCGAACAGCATGGATCACATAGTTAAGAGCGCCATCCTCCTCGGTGCGGGACTTACCGTTGGCCTCACTGGCCTGTCGGCCATACCGCAGGGAATCATAGCCAGCGCAAGCATCGGTGCCGTTGCCAAGAACCCGAAGACCTTCACCCAGGGAATCATATTCTCGGCTATGGCCGAGACTATGGCAATCTTCGGTCTCGTCGGTGCCCTCATCATGATAGTTACCGGAGTCGGCTTCTGACTCCGCTTAAATTTCTTTATAGCAGCGAGGAGGAAGGAGGATGAATGGAGCAGAGCTGATAATTCAGGAGATAAACAGAGAAGCGGAGCAGAAGATACAGTATATCCTCCGTGAGGCTCAGAAGGAAGCTGAGAAGATTAAGGGGGAAGCGAGAAAGAGGGCCGAGGCCAGGGCGGAGTGGATAATGAGAAAGGCCCAGACCCAGGCCGAGATAGAGAAACAGCGCATAATAGCCAACGCCCGCCTTGAGGTCAGGAAGAAGAGGCTCGCAGTCCAGGAGGCGCTCATTCAGGAAGTAATAACCGCCCTCAGGGAAAGGCTCGCTGAGCTCCCCGACGAGGAGTACTTTCCGATGCTCGTTGACCTTGCGGTTCAGGCGATTTGGGAGCTCAACATAGACAGTGTCGTCGTCCGCTCCAACGAGAGGACTCTGAAACTCCTTGTGGACAGGCTCAGCGAGTTCAAGAAGGCCCTGGCTGAAAAGCTCGGAAGGGACGTTGAGGTTACCCTCGGTGAACCGGTCCCCACAATCGGCGGCCTCATCATCGAGACCGCTGACGGCACGGTTAGGGTTGACAACACCTTCGAGTCCAGAATAGAGAGGTTCGAAGGTGAGCTTAGGGCGGAAATAGCCAAGGCTCTCTTTGGGTGAGGGCGATGGAACCAGGAGCGGTGAGCGGAATACTCGACACTACCCTTGCAGTGGTGTTCACGTGGGTGGGATATAAAACGGCAAGGATAATCTGGAAATACACCCCCTATTCCTATCCCAACGCCAGAATAAGGGCCATGGAGGCGAAGCTCCTCAGCGAACAGAGGTTCAACGAGCTGGCGGAGAGCAGGACACTCCAGAACTTCGTCGTAAGCCTTGAGGACACGGAATACAAGGACTACCTCGCGGGCGTCTCGGACTACACCGTTGAGGAGATTGAAAGGGCCCTGGAGAGAGCTTTGGCCGGCACGTACGAGCTTATGGTTAGAATCCTCCCCAAGAGGTCCGCCCCCTTCTTCAGGCTCATGCTTGAGGAATGGGACGTCAGGAACGTGGCGAGCGTCGTGAAGGCCAAGCTGGCGGGTGAGCCGGCGTCGGACTACGTCATGAAAATCGGAACCATGCTCCCTAAGGTCAAGGCCATTGCAGAGGCAAAGACAATGGAGGAAATACTCGTCGTGCTGGAGGGCACTCCCTACGAGGAGCCGTACCAGAAGCTCCTGCTCGGTGAGATTTCCCCCGAGGAGTTTGAGACCGAACTCTATAGGAGGCACTACAATAAGCTGCTCAGCTATGCCCTCTCCAAAAAGGAGGATGAACGCATCATCCTTGAGGAGTTCGTCAGGCTGAAGATAGACAAACTGAACATCCTCACCGTCCTCAGGGCCAAGGCCGCCGGAATGTCTGCGGAGGACATCAGGCCCATGCTCATACCCGGCGGAAGCGTCAGGCTCGACCCCCTCCTGCACGTGGACGACCTCAGTATGGCACTGGCCGAGCTGGATTCCACCAGGTACGGTCCGGTCATCAGGGACGTCAGGGAAGAGGTCGAGAGGGACCTCGGCGTTCTCGAGAGGGCCCTTGACAGGCACATTCTTGAGAGGATGAACGAACTCAGCAGGTTCTACCCGCTAAGCGTGGCCGCACCGCTCGGCTACATCCTTCAGAAGGAGCGCGAGGTCAGGAAGCTCAGGGCGATAGCGAAGCTCATCGAGGACGGGGTTGAGCCAGAGAGGATAAAGGAACTCGCGGGTGATGCTGCATGAAGATAGCCGTGCTCGGCGATAAGGACACCGCGCTCGGCTTCAGGCTGGCCGGTGCCCATGAGGTTTATTCCTTTGAAGACACTCCGCTGGATATGGAGCGGCTTCGGAACAAGCTGAAGGAGCTCGTCGAGAGGGACGACATAGGAATAATCCTGATAACCGAGAGATTCGTCCAGAAGATTGAGCTCCCAGATGTTACGTTTCCAATCATCCTTCAGGTGCCGGACAAGTCTGGCTCCAGGCTTGGTGAAGAGGCAATTAAAGAGATAGTTAGAAGGGCAATTGGTGTTGAGCTGAAGAGGTGACGGAAAATGGGAAGGATAATTCGTGTTACCGGTCCACTCGTCGTTGCTGACGGAATGAAAGGAAGCAAGATGTACGAAGTGGTTCGCGTCGGTGAAATGGGACTCATCGGAGAAATCATCCGCCTTGAGGGTGACAAGGCGGTCATTCAGGTCTACGAGGAAACTGCAGGTATAAGGCCGGGCGAGCCGGTTGAAGGAACCGGCGCTTCTCTAAGCGTTGAGCTCGGCCCGGGACTGCTCACCGCAATGTACGACGGAATTCAGAGGCCGCTTGAGGTTCTCAGGGAACTTAGCGGCGACTTCATTGCAAGGGGTCTCACCGCCCCGGCCCTCCCAAGGGACAAGAAGTGGCACTTCACCCCGAGGGTCAAGGTCGGCGACAAGGTTGTTGGCGGCGATATTCTTGGTGTCGTCCCGGAGACGAGCATCATCGAGCACCGCATTCTCGTCCCGCCCTGGGTTGAGGGAGAGATTGTTGAGATAGTCGAGGAGGGCGACTACACCATTGAGGAGGTCATAGCCAAGGTCAAGAAGCCGGACGGGAGCATCGATGAGCTCAAGATGTATCACCGCTGGCCGGTTCGTATTAAGAGGCCCTACAAGAACAAGCTCCCGCCGGAGGTTCCGCTCATCACCGGACAGAGGACGATAGACACCTTCTTCAGCCAGGCTAAGGGCGGAACTGCCGCTATCCCGGGACCGTTCGGTTCAGGAAAGACCGTCACCCAGCACCAGCTTGCGAAGTGGAGTGACGCCCAGGTCGTCGTTTACATCGGTTGCGGAGAGAGAGGAAATGAGATGACTGACGTCCTTGAGGAGTTCCCGAAGCTCAAGGATCCGAAGACCGGAAAGCCGCTCATGGAGAGGACGGTCCTCATAGCCAACACCTCGAACATGCCGGTCGCTGCGCGTGAGGCTTCAATCTACACCGGAATTACCATAGCAGAGTACTTCCGCGACCAGGGCTACGACGTCGCCCTGATGGCCGACTCGACCTCAAGATGGGCCGAGGCACTCCGTGAGATTTCCGGAAGGCTTGAGGAGATGCCGGGTGAAGAAGGTTATCCGGCCTACCTCGCGAGCAAGATAGCCGAGTTCTACGAGCGTGCCGGTCGTGTAGTCACGCTCGGAAGCGACGAGAGAATTGGAAGTGTCTCCGTCATCGGTGCCGTTTCGCCGCCGGGTGGAGACTTCAGCGAGCCGGTCGTCCAGAACACCCTCCGTGTCGTCAAGGTCTTCTGGGCCCTCGATGCAGACCTCGCAAGGAGGAGGCACTTCCCGGCCATCAACTGGCTCAGGAGCTACTCCCTCTACATTGACGCTATCAAGGACTGGTGGCACCAGAACGTCGATCCGGAATGGAAGGCAATGAGGGACAAGGCCATGGAGCTCCTCCAGAAGGAGGCCGAGCTCCAGGAGATAGTCCGTATCGTCGGTCCTGACGCGCTGCCGGACAGGGAGAAGGCTGTGCTCATCGTCACCAGGATGATACGTGAGGACTACCTCCAGCAGGATGCCTTCGACGAGGTCGACACCTACTGCCCGCCGAAGAAGCAGGTCACCATGCTGAGGGTCATCCTCAACTTCTATGACAGGACCATGGAGACTGTCGAGAGGGGAGTTCCAGTCGATGAGATAGCCAAGCTCCCTGTCAGGGAGAAGATCGGACGTATGAAATACGAACCCGAGATTGAGAACGTCAGGGCCCTCATTGATGAGACGAACGCTCAGTTTGAGGAGCTCTTCAAGAGGTACGGGGCGTGATGTCGATGCCGGGAATGGAGTACTCAACCGTTAGCAAGATTTACGGGCCGCTCATGATAGTCCAGGGCGTCAAGGGCGTCGCCTACGGTGAGGTCGTTGAGATAGAGACCGAGAGCGGCGAGAAGAGGAAGGGTCAGGTTCTTGAGGCTAGGGAGGACATGGCCATCGTCCAGGTCTTCGAGGGTACGAGAGACCTCGACGTCAAGACCACCCGCGTTCGCTTTACCGGCGAGACGCTGAAGGTTCCGGTCAGCATGGACATGCTGGGCAGGATGTTCAATGGTATAGGTAAGCCCATAGACGGCGGCCCGGAAATCATCCCGGAGGACAGGCGCGACGTCCACGGTGCCCCGCTTAACCCAGTTGCCCGTGCCTACCCGAGGGACTTCATCCAGACCGGTGTCAGTGCCATAGATGGAATGAACACCCTCATCCGCGGTCAGAAGCTGCCCATCTTCAGCGGTTCCGGTCTGCCGCACAACATGCTGGCTGCCCAGATAGCCAGGCAGGCAAAGGTCCTCGGTGAGGAGGAGCAGTTCGCCGTCGTCTTCGCGGCTATGGGTATTACCTACGAGGAGGCCAACTTCTTCAAGAAGAGCTTCGAGGAGACCGGGGCAATAGAGAGGGCCGTCCTGTTCCTGAACTTAGCGGACGACCCGGCCATCGAGCGCATCATCACCCCGCGTATGGCCCTGACCGTTGCTGAATACCTTGCCTTCGACTACGACATGCAGGTGCTCGTTATCCTCACGGATATGACCAACTACGCAGAGGCCCTCCGTGAGATTTCAGCAGCGAGAGAAGAGGTTCCCGGAAGGCGCGGTTATCCGGGTTACATGTACACTGACCTCGCCACAATCTACGAGCGTGCCGGCCGTGTCAGGGGCAGGAAGGGCTCCATCACCCAGGTGCCCATCCTGACGATGCCGGACGACGATATCACCCACCCGATCCCGGACCTTACCGGTTACATCACCGAGGGCCAGATAGTCCTTAGCAGAGAGCTTCACAGAAAGGGTATCTACCCGCCCATTGACGTCCTTCCGAGCCTTAGCCGTCTGATGAAGGACGGTATCGGTAAGGGCATGACCCGTGAGGACCACCCGCAGCTCAGCCAGCAGCTCTACGCGGCATACGCCGAAGGAAGGTCTCTCAGGGACCTCGTCGCCGTCGTTGGTGAGGAGGCCCTCAGCGAGACCGACAGGAGGTACCTCAAGTTCGCCGAGCGCTTTGAGAGGGAGTTCGTCGCCCAGCGCTACGACGAGGACAGGAGCATCGAGGAGACCCTCGACCTCGGCTGGGAGCTCCTTGCCGAGCTTCCGGAGAGCGAGCTCAAGCGTGTCAGGAAGGAGCACATCCTCAAGTACCACCCCAAGTACAGAAAGAGGGAGGGCTGACCTCCCTTCAACCCTTAGGTGGTCGAGATGGCAGAGCTGCTCAACGTCAAGCCCACCCGTATGGAGCTCCTGAACCTCAAGAGGCGCATTAGCTTAGCCAAGAAAGGGCACAAGCTCCTCAAGGACAAGCAGGACGCCCTCGTCATGGAGTTCTTCACGATATACGACGAGGCCCTTCAGCTGAGGGAGGAACTCGGAAGGAAGATGGCCGATGCCTTCAGGGCCCTCCAAAGTGCCGAGATAGACGTTGGAACCCTGCGCCTCAAGGAGATAGGCCTCTCAGTGAAGCCCAACAGGGAAGTTGAGATAAAGACGAGGAACGTCATGGGCGTCCCCGTCCCGCTCATCGAGGCCGATTCCTTCAGGAGGAGCGTGAACGAACGCGGCTACTCGTTCGTCTCCAGCTCCGCCAAGGTGGATCTCGCCGCGGAGAAGTTCGAGGAAGTCCTCGACCTCGCCGTCCGCCTTGCGGAGGTTGAGGAGACGCTCAAGAGGCTCGCAAGGGAGATAGAGGTCACCAAGAGGCGCGTTAACGCCCTTGAGTACATCATCATTCCGAGGATGGAAGCAACGGTCAAGTTCATCAAGGGGCGCCTCGATGAGATGGAGCGCGAGAACTTCTTCAGGCTCAAGAGGGTTAAGGCTCTAATCGAGGCAAGGGCCCAGGCTGAGGGTTCGTGAGGCAACAACCTTTTATTTTCGGTTCCCTTTTCTCTTCGGTGGTGGCATGACTGAGAAGCTGTTCTACAGGAACGCCTACCTCTGGGAGGCCGATGCGAGGGTTGAAAGGGTTGAGAAAAAGGACGGCAAAGTAAGAATTCTGCTCGATAGGACGGTTTTCTACCCCGAGGGTGGGGGTCAGCCGTCGGACAGGGGAGTAATAGCCGGCGAGGGCTTCAAAATAACCGTTGAAAAGGTCGAGGGAAAGGACGAGATATGGCACGAGGGAACGCTTGAGGGCCGCCTTCCTGAGGCGGGCGAATCCGTGAAGCTCATCCTCGATGCCGAGTGGCGCTACGAGAACATGCGGCAGCACACGGGTCAGCACATACTCTCCGCGGTCTTGAAGGACATATACGACGCCAACACCACCGGTTTCCAGATATTCGAGACATACAACAAGATAGAGATTGACTATTCGGGTGAGCTGACGTGGGGGCTGGTTCTTGAGGCCGAGAAGAAGGCCAACGAAGTTGTGTGGAAGAACCTCCCCATAGAGATTGAAGTCTACGACGAGCTCCCGGAGGAGCTGATGAAGAAGCTGAGGAAGGAGCTCTCCGAGAAGGTGAAGCCGCCGATCAGGATAGTCTCGATCCCCGGAGTCGACGTCATCCCCTGCGGCGGGACTCACGTAAAGAGGACGGGCGAAGTTGGAATCGTAAAGGTCGTCAACTTCTACCGGAAGAGCAGGAAGCTCTGGCGCATCGAGTTCATCTGCGGAAACCGCGCGTTGGAGTACCTCGACGAACTCCTGGCCGACTACTGGAAAGCTCTGGACGAGATGCCCAACAAGAACCGCCCCCTCTCTGAGAGGGTGGTGGAACTTAAGGTCGAGATGAAGGGGCTCGAGGAAGAAAAGGACGGACTCAGGAGGGAGCTCTGGCGCTGGAAGGCCAAAGCCCTGCTGGACAGTGCTGAGGAAATCAACGGGGTAAAGGTCGTCTCCTACGTTGAGGATGCCGATATGAAGGACGCCCAGGCCTTCGTGGTTTATCTCGTCGATAAGAACCCTGGAACGGTAGCCCTTGTCGCGGGGAGGAACTACGTAATCTTTGCAAAGAACAGGGATGTGGAAGGGGTGTCTATGAACGAGCTCCTCAAGAGAGTCCTCGTCGAGGCAGGTGGGGGCGGAGGTGGCAGCGAGGTGCTCGCGAGAGGAGGCGGGTTCAGGCTCCCGCCGGAAGAGGTCCTGAAGAAGGCCCTTGAAGTTCTGAGGGCCTCCCTCCAGTGATTTTATTCCTTTTCACGGCCCGTGTTTATTTCAGTAATGACATATCGAGCCCAAGCCGGGAGTACACGAGCTTTCTCTGTTCTTCCGGCACACTGGGCTTTGCCAACTCCCTCTCCGCCTTCTCTCTGTCCATAAGGCCGTAGCGAACCATGGCCGCTATTCTCCTGTGCTCGAAGCTGTGGCCATGCTTCTCCCAGTAGCGCTCTAAAGCCGGCCCGAGGACGAGGCAGTTGGTCGTGTAGCCGGGCAGCTCTGGGAACTCGAAGGGGAGCTTTTTGAGGATTTCAATCCTCTCCCCCTCGGTCATCAGGGAGAGGAGCCTTATCTGAACGATTCCCCCGCTCATATGCCTGTACGGGTGGTGGCCGAACGGTAGCTCGTGCCCGGTGATTATGTAGCGGTAGCCGTTTCTGAGGGCGTACTTCCTGAGCTTTTCCATGGTCCTCTTGGAACAGCGCCTGCATGGGGACTCGCCTTTTAGCAGAGCTTCCCTGAAGATGTCGGAGTAGTCGTAACGGAGCACCCTGAACGGGACGCCCAGCGCCCTGGCGGTTCTCTCTGCGTTCTCTATGGCTTCCTTTGCCATGAGCCCGTGGTCAACCATGACCGCTTCAAGTTCGGGAACCTTGTAGATTTCCTTTGCCAGGTAAAGGGCCACCGTGCTGTCCTTTCCTCCGGAGTAGGCAACTATGGCCTTATCAACGCTCTTCATCAGCTCTTCAAGCTCTTCTTTGACCTTCCCCCGGTTAACCGGGTGATTTAGATATACCTGACATTCCCTGCATACCGGCTTTCCGTCGATGATATCTATCTTCGCCGTCCTCTCATCATGAATACAGAGTGAGCACTTGAGCATGGTGGAAGAAACGAAACGGCGGTTAAAAACCTTGGGTAGCTTTTATATTGCTAAACTAAATCATATTTAAGAAAGTTAAAATGTCGAGGATGTGTTTTTGGTTTAGAACTCTTCCCTGCTCCTCTTGACGAGGGGGACTACATCCCTCGCAACGCGCCTCGCGCTGAAGAGTGTTAAGGGGTCCATTGTGCGATATATCGCCAGCTGACAGCCGCTTATGCGGACGTCTATGTACCTCTTCGCTTCCATGGCTGTTTTCAGGTACTCCCTTATGCTCTCGGCCCTCTCGAAGTCCAGGCCCGCTTTTTTCAGCCTCTCGACGTTCATCTCGTGAACCGTAAGGGGCTGGAGCATCATCTCGTCTATCCCGAGGGAAGCGGCCAGCTCGGCTATCCTTGGTATGTCCTCGTCGTTGATGCCCGGCATGAATATCGTCCTGACGACCGAGCGGACGCTCTTGTCGGAGCCGACTATTCTCAGAGCGTTGACGACGGCGTCGAAGGTGTCCGCGCCGCTTATCTTCAGGTGCTTCTCCCTCGTTGCGGCGTCGAGGCTTATCATCACCAGATCGAAGTCGAGCTTCTCCCACAGTTCCTCGGTGAGGAGCGAGCCGTTCGTCTGGAGATCGAGCCTTGCGTTGGGAAACCTCTCCCGGAGCATCTTGTTCACTTCGACTATGCGCGGGCTTATCAGCGGCTCTCCGTACTGGGAAACGGTTATCGCGTACGGCCTTTCCCAGCCGTAGTAACCAGGCTTAGGAACCTTTCCGAGCTTCACCGCGACGTTGGAGTAGCAGAAGATGCAGTCGTGGTTGCAGGCGGGTGTGAGTTCATAGCTTGGGTGGTGGACGGGGTTGGGGTTGCTCAGATCAAGTCCCTGGCAGCCCTGGCAGTGAGTGGGGAACTTCAAATCCATGACGAACTTCTTTAACAGCCTCGCCTCTTCGTTCTCAAGAATCTGGGGCTCTACGCCCATGCTCCTCGCGAACTCCTCCCAGGTCATCTTTTTCATTTTCTCACCGGCCGAAACGGAAAAAAGGGGTTTAAAAAGCTCACTGGTTAAAGAAGTCCCCTCAGCTGGAAGCCGTCGAAGACCGGGCCGTCCCTGCAGACGAGGTACTTTCCGAGGTTGCAGGAGCCGCATACGCCGATTCCACATTTCATGTACCGCTCGGCGGATACCTGAACGTTTTCGTAGTTCATGACCCTGAGAACTGCCTTCAGCATCGGCTCCGGGCCGCAGGCGTAGACTTGGTCAAAGTCCCCCTTCCTCTCAACCAGGACGTCTGTGGGGAAACCCTTAATCCCGGCCGAGCCATCGTCGGTGGTGATTATGACTTCGTCCACGTAGTTCTCAACGTCCATCAGCGCAAGCTCATCCTTCGAGCGGGCACCGTATATGAGGGTGATTTTTTCGAATTTCCCCCTGTTCCGCTTGGCGAATGCATACAGTGGAGGAATACCTATTCCACCACCCACGAGGGCTGTTTTCTCCCCCTTTGGCTCGAAGCCCCTGCCATAGGGCCCGCGGATCCAGATGTAGTCCCCTTCCTTCAACTCGAAGAGCCTGTTCGTGAAGGGCCCGACGCGTTTGACGACTATGAAGTCTTCCCAGGCCAGGCTGAAGGGCTTTTCGCCGACGCCGGGGAGCCACACCATGACGAATTGGCCTGGCGTGAAGTCAAGCTTTTTGTCAAAGCGGAACGCTTTAACGTCCCGGGCAACGTCCCAAACTTCCCTAAGTGATGTCCTTTCCGGCATCTATCCTAACCCCCTGAGGCTTCCCAAAGATTTCATCATTCTCCATAACGACCTTTCCGCGGAGAACGGTCATCACAACCTTTCCCTTCAGTTTTCTCCCTTCCCACGGGCTCCATTTTGCTTTTGTATAAAATTCCTCAGGTTTAACCGTCCACTCCCGTTTCATATCGACGATTGTGAAATCCGCGTCCTTCCCGACGTCCAGGCCTTTGTTTCTTATTCCGAATATCCGGATAGGGTTGATGTGCATCTTTTCCACGATGTCGAAAAGCCTAAGCATCCCCCTGTTCACGGCATCGAGAAGAATGGCCACCTCGGTTTCAAGCCCTGGAATTCCGGCCGCCCCGTTTTCTTTGTCTTCGGGGGTGTGCGGCGCGTGGTCACTCGCTATTATTGGGATTCTGGAGAAGTTCCTCCAGAGCGCCCTCCTGTGCCCCTCGTCCCTCAGAGGGGGATACACCTTGAGGAACGGGTCTCTCTCGTAGTCTCTCCTCGTTAGGAAGAGGTGGTGGGGTGTGACCTCAAAGCTTACCCACGGGAGGTTCCTGTCCAGTATCTCCTTCATACCTCCTGCGGTGGAGACGTGGCAGATGTTGAGTGGCTTTTTCAGCCGTTCTGCCGCTTTCAGGGCCCTATCTATTGCCCGGATTTCGGCTTCGGGTGGTCTTTCGGGATTCTGGGCGATAATTTCAGCGTCCTCCGCATGGACGCTTACGGTTCCGGGGGCGCAGGAGTAGTCTCCATCAAAATCCTCCGAGAAGACCCCTCCCGTTGAAGCGCCCATGAAAATCTTGTAGAAGTCTGCTTTTGCCATTTTTGCCTCTGTGCAGTTGCTTCGGAGGAGAAAGCCAAGGGCATGGTCCGAGTATGCCTTCTCCTTAAACAGCTTCATTCTTTTTCGGAACGTCTTGACGTCGATTATGGGGGGATCGGTATTGGGCATGTCGAAAACCGTTGTTATTCCGCCGTGTAGGGCCGCCATTGTCCCCGTTCTGATGGTCTCCTTTTTCTTCTGCTTGAAATCTCTCAGGTGGACGTGAACGTCTATGAATCCCGGGAGGATTATGCCATGGGTTATCTTGAGCGTCTTCTCACCCTTTAGCTCGCCGGTGGAGATTCGAGAAATTTTCCCATTAAGAATCCCAATACTGCCGTCTATCAGTTTCCCATCCTTTAAGAATCTCCCTTTTAGCACGAGGTCATACATAGTGCCCGCTTGAAGATGGTTTCTTGAGGATTTTAAGTTTTTTGCACATTACACTGTTATTATTCTGGCAAAAAGCCCGCTAACGATGTTTGAGGCTTTCTTCACATCGTGAAGTTCTTCTTTTGTTTATTTGGTGGTTTTGGCCTTTTTAAATTTGATTTCGTTGCATTAGATGGGCGCAAATTATTATATTGGAATTATCCGTCCCATTTTGGGTTTGAGGCGGATATTCTTACGTTTCTATTGATGCTACTTTTACAAGAACGTAACCCTTAAATAGGCTTTCAATGTATATTCTCGTGCCATTATACACCATATATGGCAACATTGCCAAAAAGTGAAGGAGGCCGAGATGGATGAAGAAGAAAACATTGGGGATGTTTGTTGCAGTTTTGTTGTTGTTTAGTTTGATAGCAGCCCCAGTGGCCAAGCCAGTTGCTGCGGCAGAGGACGACAAGGTCCTCAAGACCGTCATATACTCCTCAACCGGCGCCCTCTTCATGGGCGTCTGGAACCCGAGCTCCAGCGGTTACAGTGATACCTATTCAAGAAGAATTTCAGACCTAGTTCTTGACTATGGATTCCCCTACGGCGTTGAGGGTGTCCCCGTCCCCTACCACTGCCGCGTGATCGAATACAAGAAGGAGGTAACCGTCCCGAACGACGCTGTGATATTCAACTCAACAACCGACACCTGGGTTGCCGCTCACGCCGGTGAGACTGCGGTCACCTATGCCAAGATCGAGTGTGACAGGCCCTACTTCCACGATGGCCACAAGATCAGTGTCGCCGACGTTATGTACAGCCTCGCTTGGAGCTGGGAGTGGACCAACCAGGACGGCGAGGACGATCCGTACTACGACGCCAGCGAGGCCGACTGGGCCGGCGATTTTATGAGCACGATCCTTGGTGTGAAGGTCCTCACAGAGACCGACGACAGGATGGTCTTTGAAGTCTACCACAACTACTACTTCCCGGCGAGCGAGATAATGACCGCCGCCTACGTTGTCCCCTTCACGGGAACACCGTGGCAGCTCTGGTATGCAATGAGCGAGCTCGTCGCCCACAACGAGATGTACTCTTGGAGTGAGTCCACTGAGACCGTCGAGCAGCTTGACCAGATCAACCCGAACCACGCTCAGGCCATAAAGGAGAAGCTCCTTGAGCTCAAGGACTCCAACCCGATTCCGGAGTTCCTCAAGCCGTATGTTAACGATGAAAGCGCTGCCAAGGCTGTTTACGACTCCATAGCGAGCTTCATTGACCAGTACGGCCACGCGGTTATCGGCCAGGGTCCGTATTATGTAGAGAAGTACCAGCCGGAGAACCTCTACGTAAGGCTCAAGAAGTTTGACAAGTGGACCGTCCCGGCTTTCGCCGAGGGCGAGTACAAGGTTGAGCCGTACTTCGAGACCATCGAGGTTTACGGCCTGCAGAACGAGGATACTGCAATCCTCGAGGTCGCCAAGGGTACTTACGACATCCTCTGGTACCCGTTCGCGGCCTACAGGTTCGCTGGCCTCAGCCAGGACCAGAAGAATGCGATTGACCTTTACAAGAGTACTTCCGCGTTTGGTGACCTTGTCTTCAACCCGGTTCACGACCCGGACAACCCGTACGTGATTACAGTTGGTGACAAGAAGTACTTCAACCCGTTCGCCGTTAGGAAGGTTAGGATGGGTCTCCAGTACCTGATAAGCAGGGCCCACATCGCCCAGAACATCTTCCAGGGTAGCGCCGGTGCCATGTACACTCCGTGGGTTTCCAGTGAGACCGGTTACCAGTACGTCCAGTCAGTTGTTGAGGCTTACGACCTTTCAGAGCAGCCGGACGAGGCGTTTGCCCTCCAGCTGATTGATGAGGGCATGCAGGAGGCCGCCCAGGAGCTTGCCGAGATGGGCTACAAGCTCGAGAAGGTTGATGGCAAGTGGTACTTCGAGGGCGAGCCGGTTAAGATCGTCGGTCTCGGCCGTAGCGAGGACGAGAGGAAGGACGTTGCCCTGTACGTTGTGAACGAGGTGCTTAAGAAGGCTGGCTTTGAGGCGGAGGCCAACATCGTTGACAGGAGAACCGCAAGCGGTATGGTTTACACCAGCGATCCGGGCTCATACCAGTGGAACTTCTACACCGAGGGTTGGGTTTCCTCAACTAACGTGAAGTTCTCAATAAGCAGGATCATCCAGTACTACTCGAGCATCTGGTATGCTCCGGGTCTCGTTGGCTGGAAGTGGAGCCCGGAGAACACTGAGAGGGCTACCCTTGAGGAAGTCCTCAAGTACCTCGGTGACGGTGACATTGCCGCTGGCATCAGCAAGCTTGGCCTCGACTACTACACCACCGTTGACAAGATCCAGCCGCTCCTTGACTGGACCGCTGACGACTTTGCGCTCGTCATTTACGCGGGTGAGAACAAGGGCGTTAAGATGGACAGTGAGGACAAGTACTGGGACTTCAACAGGCTCGGCACCGCCATCGGTGTCTACGAGAGCTTCAGGGTCTTCCTCTACGAGAACTGGGAGTTCTATGCCGTGAACAAGAGGGTCAAGATCGAACTCGTTGACCCTGTTGCGGGCCTTGCCGCGTCCTGGTCACTCAGAAGCGCCAAGCCCGCTGTCGAGCCTACAACCACTACCACCCAGACAGGCACTGAAACCCAGACTACCACTGAAACCCAGACCACCACAACCTCTGAGGAAGAGGGAGGAGGAATCTGCGGACCAGCGGCCCTCGTTGGACTGGCACTGGTTCCGCTGCTCCTGAGAAGGAGGAAGTGAACTCTCTCTTTCTTTTCTTCAACGTTTTTTGGTTCTTAAGATGATTTTGGCCAATTTCCCTGTCGTATTTATGAATTTCTCGCATGCTACGTTGTCCTTTTGCCTTGGGGTACAGCCTGCATATGCGTAAAGTATTTAAAGGAAGTTTTACACACAAGAAAAAGACGATGAACAAAATTGTGCCTGGCAGTACAAAAAACGTGAAGGAGGGAATTTGATGGGATTTGGAAAATACTTGGTCATTAGGCTGCTAAATGCCCTTATAGTGTTGGCTATAGTTACACTCGTGATGTCCTCCCTTTTCGTTAAAGTAGCAGAGAAGGACTTGGAGAACACAATAGTGCAGCAAGTGAATGCTGAGTTCCAGGCCCTCCAGCAAAAAGGTCAAACCCCTGAAGACCCCGATGCATGGAGGGCACAGAGAATTGCGCACTATAGGGCGCAGTACCACCTGGACAAGCCTTATTGGTGGAGGGTTCAATATTACTTTAAGAACACGTTGACGTTCAACTTTGGAAAAACTAAGACTCCAGTATTCGGTTCTGAGAAGGACGTTATGGCAATACTCAAAATGGCCATCCCCCGTACAATTCAGCTGTTTACCACTGCACAGATAATAATCATAACCCTGGGTATCCTCCTTGGCGTAAAAGCGGCACAGATGGTGGGCAGTGCCTTCGATAGAGCACTCTCAGTCATCGCATTGGTCATGAGCAGCATCCCAATGTGGTGGCTCGGGATGATAATGTTGCTCGTGTTTTCCTTCAAGCTTGGCTGGTTCCCATCCAGGGCAATTCCCGACCCGAACCTCACTGGTTGGGCCCACATAGTTGATATTCTCCGGCGTATGACCCTCCCAGTGGCTACAATAGTCATAGTCTCTGCCGGAGCTTGGGCGTGGGTCATTAGAAACATCATGATCGGTACAATGCAGGAAGACTTCATCATGGCGGCGAGGGCTAAGGGTGTTCCGGAGAGGAAAGTGATATACGGCCACGCTCTCAGGGCTGCTGCCCCTCCAGTTGTGACAATGATCATCATGAGCCTCCTCGCATCCCTTGGAGGTGCCATAATTACAGAGAGCGTCTTTACTTGGCCCGGGATGGGAAGAGTTTACTGGATTGCAATTGAGACCAACGAGACCAACCTCATCATGGGTCTGACGTTCGTGAACGTTCTGCTGTACCTCATGGGCGTTATTATTGCAGACCTGGCCTATGGATTCCTCGACCCGAGAGTCAAGGTTGGTGCATCAGAAAATATGTGAGGTGAAGAACCATGCGCTGGGTTGATTTCAAAGAATCCCTCTCAGAATTCTGGAGCGACTTTAGAAGGCAGAAGTCAGGTTTGTTAGGATTGCTGTTGCTATTCCTGTTCATATTTACTGCAGTTGCGGCTCCAGTGATAACGTCCCCGGACATTCCGGAGAAGTGGCAGGGCTTCTGGCTGGACAACCCAAAAAACGTACCCCCCACATGGGTCAACGCCTTCTCAAGCGAAGCGAAGGCTTCCCACTTGGCAATTGAGGGAGAAGCTCTCCAGAAGCTCCTCACCAAAACCGACTCCGGGTATCTTGTTGAGGTCGAGTACAATAACGAATACGATGTTCCGCCCCAGGATGTCGTTATAAAAGACCTGACCGGCGATGCTGCGGGTGGCAAACCTTCAATAACCGTCATAGTGGAGAGGCCAGATGGCAAGAAGATAACTTTGATAGAGGGCTACAAGTTCTCGGGAAGCCTTGTCCTTCAGCTGGGTACTCACCCGGAGGTTAGGGCGAACCTCATCGAGTGGATTAAGAGCGAGGGAATATACATTGATCCACTCCAGGAGTTCCAGTACAGGACACTTATGGACGCTACTAAAGTAATCTTTGGGCAGCTGAATGAAAACATACTGAAAAACCCGGAGCCCCTGAAGGGTACGTACAAATTCACGATCCTCGTGAATGTCCCAGAGGGAAGCTCTGTTTCATTTGACAACACTAAAGTGATATTCACCGGAAGAACTTACGGCTGGCTTGGAACTGATTTCAAGGGCAGGGACCTGCTCGCGGGAATTATCTGGGGTTCAAGGGTGTCCCTCGTCATAGGTATCGCGGTGGCTGTGGCAAGTGTCTTGATTGGAATATTCTACGGCGTCACAAGTGCGTACCTCGGCGGATGGAGCGACGAGCTTATGATGAGGTTCCAGGAGTTCATGGCGTCAATACCCAGCCTGCCGATACTCATCCTTATGGGTGCATACTTTGGAGGGCACATAAAACTCTGGCAGATAGTCGTTCTGCTTGCAATCTTCGGATGGGTGGGTATAGCGAGGGTAGCGAGAAGTATGGCGCTTCAGATCAAAGAGCAGACTTACGTTGAGGCGGCGAGGGTCCTGGGTGCAGGCACTGGCAGAATAATCTTCAAGCACATGGTGCCCCAGCTCCTCCCGTACGCGTTTGCCCAGATGGCACTCAGCGTCCCTAGTGCCGTGCTTTCAGAGGCCTCGCTGAGCTATCTGGGTCTCGGCGACCCGACTGCCGTTACTTGGGGACAGATACTCCACGATGCTCAGGTCGCAGGTGCTGCAGTGAACGGATACTGGTGGTGGGTCATCCCGCCCGGACTTTCAATAGCCCTCGTTGGATTGACGTTCGTGCTTATAGGTACCGCTCTCGACAGAGTGCTTAACCCGAGATTGAGGAGACTGTGAGGTGGTAGAAATGACCAAACCCGTCCTTGAAGTCCGCAACCTTAAGATGTATTACTTCACCAACAGGGGCGTAGTGAAAGCAGTTGACGATATAAGCTTTGACATAAAGAAGGGAGAAGTCCTGGGACTTGCCGGCGAAAGTGGCTGTGGCAAGTCCTCCCTTGGTTTTACTTTAATGGGTATGCCCAGCCCGCCTGGAAAAATAGTCGGGGGCAGCATCAAGATAGATGGTAGGGAGATCGTAGGGCTTCCGGAGAACGTGCTCAGGAAGGAGATACGCTGGCAGAAAATATCCATGATATTCCAGGGTGCTATGAACGCCCTCAACCCCGTCTATACCGTTGGTTACCAGATGATAGAACCCCTGCTCTACCACAAGGGGATGAGTAAGGACGAGGCACTCGATAGGGCCCAGAAATACCTTGAGCTCGTCGGTCTCGACCCTGAAATCGTGTACCGCTACCCCCATGAGCTCTCAGGTGGTATGAAGCAGCGTGTAGTCATCGCTTCAGCATTGCTCCTTGAACCCGAAGTTGTCATAGCAGATGAGCCGACAACGGCCCTTGACGTCGTTGTTCAGGCCCAGATAATCAACCTAATGAAGAGGCTCAAGAAGGAGCTCGGTCTCTCCATGATATTCATCACCCACGACCTCAGTATCCTCGCTGAGGTCAGCGACCGCGTTGCCATCATGTACGCGGGTAAGATTGTGGAGATTGGAGACAGCAAGAAGATCTACTACGAGCCTGCCCACCCGTACACCCAGAAGCTCCTTGCCGCCATACCGAGGCTCCACGAAGACGTTGAGAAGCTCGAATTCATTCCGGGACAGCCGCCCAACCTCATCAGCCCGCCGAAGGGATGCCGCTTCAACCCGAGGTGCCCGTACGCGATGCAGGTTTGTAAGGAGCAGGTACCCGAGATGAAAGAAGTTGATAAGGATCACTATGCTGCATGCTGGTTACTGTGAGGTGTGAGACATGGCCGAGCCGGTACTTAAAGTTGAAAATCTCAAGAAGTACTTCCCCATCAAGAGAGGCTTCCTAGACACCCTCAAGGGTGCTCCGCAGAAAAAGGTCCACGCTGTTGACGGCATAAGCTTCGAGATATTCAAACAGCAGGTCTTTGCCCTCGTTGGTGAGAGCGGCTGTGGAAAGTCCACCACTGGAAAGCTCATAGTCAAGCTCCTTGAGCCCACGGACGGTAAGATATACCTAGAGGGCCAGGATGTCACCCAGGTCAAGACAAAGGAGGAACTTCTCGCGTATAGAAGGAAAGTCCAGATGATATTCCAGGATCCGTTTTCCTCAATGAACCCGAGATTCAAGATATACGACGTGCTGGAAGAGCCGCTGTTGATCCACGGAATCGGCGAAACAAAGGCGGAAAGGGAAGAGCTCATCTACAAGGCGCTTGAAATGGTCAAAATCGTCCCGCCCGAAGACTACGTGGGCAGGAACCCACACATGCTCTCCGGCGGTCAGAGGCAGCGTGTGGCAATAGCAAGGGCCCTCATCCTTAACCCGACCTTCATCGTCGCCGACGAGCCGGTTTCGATGCTCGACGTGTCAATTCGTGCAGAAATCCTTGAGCTGATGAAGGAGCTCAAGGAGAAGATGGGTGTTACATACCTCTACATCACCCACGACATGTCAACGGCAAGGTACTTTGCCGACTGGATGGCGGTCATGTACCTCGGAAGAATTGTTGAGATGGGACCAGCGAAAGTCGTCATCGACAACCCGCTCCACCCGTACACAAGGGCCCTGCTCTCAGCAGTGCCGGAGCCGAAGCCCGAGCGCAGGAACATCATCAAGGAACTTCCGATCAAGGGTGAAGTTCCTAACGCCGTTGACATACCGCCCGGATGCCGCTTCCACCCGAGGTGCCTCTACGCCCAGAAGGGACTGTGTGACACCAAGCACCCGCAGCTGGTGGAGTACGAGCACAACCACTGGGCAGAGTGCCATCTGGTTGGGAAGTACTGAGCTCACATAACTTTTTTATTCTATTCTTTGTTTGTTGCTGTTGAAGGTGATATCAATGAGCAGCTTTAAGGAGGGTCTTACTTATCCGCCGATCAGAACTGGCTTAATATTGCTGTTCTTGGCTCTTCTGATGTCCCTGGGGGCCTCTTATAACGTCCCTAGAGAAGAACTCCAGACGGGCGTTTGGGGCCCTGGAACTTACGTTATTGGGGACGAGATAGAAGCCCCGGGAGATCTCGTGAGTATAACTCTCGAGATTTCATCGGACAATGCCTCGGTTAAAGTAATCACGGACGGTGTGGAAAACACCCACACGTTGTCTGGGGACACAAAGACGCTGGAGTTCACTTCACAGCCCTCTGTTTTGGTTGAAAACGGGGAAGTCAATTATTCATACACTATAAAATGGATTGAGCACCCGTACACATATCTCAGCTTTCCGGCGTTTTTTATCATGATCGTGGGGAGCGTCATAGCTTTTAAGGGATATTTAAGCTTCTTGGAGTCCCTCAGGGAAAAAACCGCGGCAAAAAAGAGGAGGGAAAAAAATGAGGGTCCTGAACTACGATGACGCCATAAAAAGCCTTGTGGCGTTTATAAAAGAGAAAGTCAGCGATGCTGGAGTGAATGGCGTGGTGATTGGAGTTAGCGGCGGCATAGACAGCGCGACCGTTGCCTACCTCGCCGTTAAAGCCCTTGGAAAGGAGAGGGTTATGGGCCTGATAATGCCCTACTACGAGAACCGTGACGTTGAGGACGCAAAACTCGTCTGCGAGAGCCTTGGAATCGAGTATAAGTTGATAAACATAAAGCCCATCGTTGATGAGTTCGAGAGGGTCGCCGGGGGGCTTGACACCCGGAGCAGGGGGAACGTCATGTCCAGGACGAGGATGGTTCTTATGTACGCCCACGCCAATGCGAGGAACTACCTTGTTTTGGGCACCTCCAACAAGAGCGAGTTCCTGACTGGATATTTCACGAAGTGGGGCGACGGTGCCAGCGACTACGCTCCGCTAATAAACCTCTACAAGACAGAGGTCTGGGAGATAGCGAAGCTCCTTGGAGTCCCTGAGAGGATAATCCAGAAGAAACCCTCTGCCGGCCTCTGGGAGGGTCAGACTGACGAGGATGAGCTGGGAATAAGCTACCGCCTCCTTGACGAGATACTCTGGCGCATGGTTGACCTTGGAATGGAGAAGGATGAAATAGCCGAAGAGCTCGGCGTTCCAATCGAGCGGGTCGAATACGTTGAAAACCTCGTTAAGAGGAGCGAACACAAGAGGCGCCTCCCCCTCGGGCCGGAGTTCTGAGGTGAGCCCATGAAGCGTGGTTACATTTTCGTTTTTCTAGCCGCCTCCATGTGGGGTACTCTGGGTATATTCGCCAAGTACCTCGACGGCTTTGGCCTCAGCCCATTCACCATGGTATTTTACCGCGTTCTCTTCGCGCTGATGCTTCTTGGTGCGTACCTCAAGCTCCGGGGAATTAAACTGTCCATAGGAAAGGAGAGACTGAAGTTCTATGCCGTCTACGGGTTCTTCAGTATATTCCTGTTCTATACCCTCTACTTCTACACTGTGACAATCTCCTCTGTCTCCCTTGCGGTTCTCCTCCTGTACACTGCCCCTGTGTACTCGATAGTCCTGGGCAGGCTGGTCTTCAAGGAGCCAATGAGCAGGGAGAAGCTCATCGCCCTCGGTATGGTCATGGCTGGAGTGGTTCTCGTCAACGGTTCCGGGACCGAGGTCTCGGCCAGGGCACTTATATTTGGTCTCCTTACAGGGCTGACCTACGCCCTCTACGGAGTCCTGGCCAAGCTCGCCGTGAGGAAAGAAGAACCCGAGAAGGCCCTCTTCTACACCCTGCTGTTCGGGCTCCTCTTTCTCCTACCCTTCACTGACTTCAGGGTTCCCGCCGCGGCAGTTCCGTATCTCTTCGCGCTGGCCCTGTTCCCGACGTTTCTTGGCTACATTCTCTATAACCACGCGCTGAGGGAAGTCGAGGTCAGCAGGGCGAGCATAGTCGCCACGATAGAACCTGTGGTCGCCATAGTCCTGGCATTCGTTCTCTTCGGCGAGAGACTGAGTGCGGCACAGCTCGCCGGCGCCGCCCTGATCATAGGCGGCTCAATGATAGTGCACAGGGGGGAGAAGAAACAGAAGGAAGTCCACTAAATGTGGAAGTACCTTTCGAGCTCCCACTCAGTCACCTTCTTTGTTTCCGCGGGAACCTTCCGTGAGGACAGATACTCGAGGTAGTCCTTCCACTCGCGTTCTTTGTACTCCACGAAGTTCCGGTATGCACCGCCCAATGCACCCCTTACGACACGATCCCTTTTCAGCTCCTCAAGGGCCTCCCCGAGGCTTTCGGGCAGGGTATCAATACCCAGTCTGACTCTCTCTGACTCGTCCATCTCGTAGACGTTTGCCTCGGTGTATGCCTCTGGATCCACTCTCCTTTTTATACCGTCGAGTCCGGCCATCAGAACCGCCGCGAACGCCAGATAGGGGTTTGCGCTTGGATCCGGGCAGCGGTACTCTATCCTTGCCCCTTTGCCCCAGAACGCGGGAACCCTTATCAGGGTGCTCCTGTTGCGGTACCCCCAGCTGATGTAAACCGGCGCCTCATAACCTGGAACGAGGCGCTTGTAGCTGTTCACCGTCGGGTTAGTAACGGCAGAGAGTGCCCTCGCGTGCTTCAGAAGGCCGCCTAGAAAGTGCATTGCAGTCTCGCTGAGGCCGTCCTCCCCGATGAACGCGTTCCCCCCGTCCCTCCAGAGGCTTATGTGGAGGTGCATTCCGTTCCCGGGAAGTCCGTGGAGGGGCTTGGGCATGAAGGTCGCGTATAGTCCACGCATCTCCGCTGCCGCTTTGACGACATGTTTGAAGCTGACTACGTTATCGGCGGTTTTGAGGGCCTCATCGTAGCGGAAGCCTATCTCGTGCTGAGACTTCCCTACCTCGTGATGGAGAACCTCCGGGACGAGTCCAATGGTTCGCATGTGGAGTGCTATCTCCCTCCGCAGGGTGCGGGCGCCGTCAAGTGTGACAATGTCAAAATAGCCCCCACTGTCCGGTATCTTGAGCTCCCACGTTCCGTTCTTTTTGAAGAGGTAGAACTCCGGCTCCGGGCCGATGTATGCCTTAAAGCCCTCCTTTTCAAGTTTCTCGATCGCCGCCCTGAGCACTCCCCTTGGGTCGGCGCCGTATGGTTTTCCGTCCTTGTAGATGTAGCCGTAAACCCTCGCTATCCCCTCCCATGGGACATCCTCGTAGGTACTCGGATCTGCCTTGAGGACGAGGTCGCTGTCTTCTATGCCCTGGAACCCGGGTATGGACGAACCGTCGAATGCTATTCCCTCCGCCAGTACATCTTCGTATCTCTCCGCGGGTATCTCCATGCCCTTTGGAACTCCGTTGATGTCGACGAAGACCAGCTGGATGAACGCGGGTGACTTGACTCCTGGGGCGATTCCAACTGTGGAAATTTCGTTCATTTTTATCACCAGGTGAATGCTCTAATGTTCAGATTTATGCCAAATTACTGAACGTTTAATCCGATAAAAGCCTTTTCACTAGATTTTTGTCAATATGACGATGGAGCGAATGAAACTCTATACTGTTGACACTAAAATGCCCATTTCATGGCCAGAATCTTCTTTAATTTACATTTTGATGTTAACCAAAGTTTTTTGTGCCCTGACCGTAGTCATAAATATGACAAAGGCGGAAGACCTGCTGAACCGAGAGATCGCCAGGATGAACCTTCACCTTCCCGCTTTCCGCCCTACCCTTTCCCAGCTCCTGGGGGAGAAGGAGCCGGGTGTTAGACTCCGCGATGGGAGCTACCACTACTTCCGGCGCTCCGAGCTTGAGTATCTGCGGGACCTCTTGGATGGTGATGAGTGCGAGCGCCTCAAGGTGCCCATAGTTCTGGAGATAAGCACCCTCCATAGGGGCTACTTCAGGGTCAGGGGACGCGTGGAAGTCAAAGTTATAGACAAAGTCCTTGGCACATACAGCATCTTGGACGAGAAGGACGAGGAGCTTTATCCCCGCTACCTGCTCCCCAAGATTAGGCGGGCCCTTCCGACCACCACGACCTACGCATTTATAGCGGAGTGATGATTATGGACGAAGACACCAATGTTCTCAGGGACTATCTAATCTTCACGGTGCCCCACGTCACGGTGCTGGCGGGGGCCATTCTTGGTGTCATGATGATATTGGGGTTTCCAATTAACGTTGCCCTCGGGCTTTTTGCGATGGCTTACGGAATCATGCTCACGATACTGGGTATCATCATACGCCCGCATGTCTCGGGGAGTACCCTTTACAGACTTATGATGGTCTTTTTCGTGAGCTTGGTTGGAATGGGCATCATTATACTGTTCTATGGGGGATAGGGTTTATATCAAAAAAGAACACAATTACTTTTGGTGAAAACGGATGCGGAACGCGGCGATAGTGTTTATCATGCTCCTGATGATTGTCCCGTTAATTCCTGGAGCTTCCGCATATTTATATCGACTTGAAACAAGCGATGAGATAACGGTTCTCAGGGGGGACTACGATTCCGGGAGGATATGGCTTATAAACGCAGGAGGGCTGACTTACAAGACCGTACGCTACCAGTATTTCTGGGTCGAGGATTCCTCCGGGAATAAGATTGACGGTTTCACGTTCAACATCTTCCCCCTCGTCTTCAGCGACTGGGCCCCCGAGCGTGGGTATTCCTTCTTGTATACTATCACCTGTCCCTCCAACATCTCTAATGGCACATACACGCTCGTCATGAGATTCTTGGCTTCCACGTCCAGTGGGGACATTTATATACTACTCGCCCGGATCCCCCTTCACGTGATTTCAGAGCCCCTCACTTTTGGTGTTGCTGAGGCCTACGTTCAAAACCGGCCGGGCTCATCCTACGTTCTGAACGGGGAAACTATAGTCGTTTTCTCCCACGTTACCAACATCGGCCACAGGAACGTCTCCGCGGTTGGGCAGGTATCCCTGACCAGGGACGGGAAGACATACTTCTTCGAGAACAGGTCGCTGACTTTCGTGCCGGGGGACAACCTCGTTCGGTTTGAGGTGCCCGTCGGATATGACCTCCCCGCCGGGACGTACAGGCTCCACTATTTCATCACGTATGACGGGGACACTTACAGATACTCCAAGGACTTCCCCGTGAAGTTCGGAGTCACACTGGTAGGGGTCTCCTTAAAATCCGACGAAGTGAAAGTGAACGAGGACAACAGGGCGTACGTGACGGTTCTATCCGAGATGTCAATTGATATGAACCTGACTGTTGAGGCCTACAGGGACGGGGAGCTGGTATCAAAGACCGTGAGGCAGGTGCAGATTGGAGATGGCACACAGGTTCTTGAGGCACCTCTACCGACAAACGTGGCGGGCACCGTAACTGCAGTTATAAAGCTGACATACGGCCAACTCCTGATTGGGGAGGGCAACGTTACCTACACCGTTTCAGCCCCTCCAGTTCTCACGAACGTCTCTTACGAGGAGACTGCCGAGGAGGGGGTGCTGCTCTTCAGGCTCGTCGTCGAAAACCCCTCTGGCAGCAGTGTGGACGGGCTTCTTAGGTATAAACTATCGACGGATGATGGTGTGCTGTACAAAGATTCCATAGGGGTTTCCATACCCCCAGGAACCAGCGAGATAGCGGTAGAGTTCGAGGTTCCAACGGGGGAGACAGTCTATTACGAGTTCGCCCTTATTGCGGCAGGGGAAACGAGCACTGCTATGGGAGAGCTCTACCTGGCGCCTCCAGAGCCCCCTGCGACGAATACAACGTCTACATCCACTTCCGCGACTTCATCCAGCACACCATCGAACACCACGACCATCGGCGGTAGCTCTGCGGGCTTCTTGGGTTGGCTTGTGGTGATAGCCTTCGTCGTCCTGGCTGCAGGCGCCTTCTACTACTTGACTCGGCCCGAGGAGTCCAGAAAGAAGCGCGTCAGACCGAAGCCCAAGAGACGCTCGCCCTTGGGCAGGTTCAAGAGGCCCAAGATGCCGAAGTTCAGGGAAAACAGAGAGCTCCCGAAGAAGTAATCCATGTTTACCAAACCTTTTTATTCTCCCCTTTTCTCTACTTCCTTTAGGCGAGGGGGTCGGGGACTCTCGGGGCACTCCCGAGGAAGTTCCGCCCACCTCACCGGGGCCGCGGTGCCGCAAGGCACCTCCCGAGAGGGAGGGCAACGGCGCAGAAACGACACGTCCCGGCGGAGAGGGGGATGAAAGCGGCGAAGGGGCCGGTGACGGCACCCGAGCTAACCCGCAGACGACCCGTCGGGGAGCGGTGAAACGGCCGTCCCGCGGGGTGCAAGGCCAAAGAGGGGGCGATGAGTTCCCGGTGCGAGCCCCGTGGTAGGCCGCTCAGTCGAATGTCCCCCTGAGACAGAAGGCGGGCTACGACCCCCTCGCCTTAATATCCAGTAGGGATGCGAGGAGGATCATGGCCCCGCCCACTGCTGTTCTGAGCTCTGGAACCTCTCCGAATACCAGAAACGCGTACACGACCGCGCTCATCGGGTCCAGATAGCTCAGCAGGGCCGCCTCGTTGACTTCAACCTCTTTGAGCCCGTCCATGTAGAGAAACAGTGCCAGGACTGTGTGAACAGCAACGAGGACGAAAACCGCCCACCAGACGGGTTCTCCCGTGCCCATGACGGCAATAAACGGAGCCAGCACAAGCGATGCTATGGCGAGCTGGAGGAACGTCAGCGTTTTGCCGTCAATCCCGCGCAGGAACCTTCCGAGGTTCGGTATCAGGGCGTAGAAAAAGGCCGCTACCAGGGCGAGCAGAATCCCTATGAAGTTCCTGTCGCTCAGGTCAAGGCTCTGGCCGCTCATGATCAGAATAAGGCCCAGGAATGCAATGCCTATGAGGAGCCAGGTTCGTGGGCTCAGCCTCTCACCGAGGAAGCGCCACGAGATAACCGTTGCTATTATCGGGGACAGGTAGTAGACGAGAACCGCGTTGGCTATGGTGGTGTAGTTGAACGCCGTGAACAGGAAGACCCAGTTCAGGGCGAGGGAAACGCCCAGTGCTAGAAGGGGCTTCCACATCTCTCGCAGAAGCGAGGGGAGTGATTGGAGCCATCTCTTCTTCCCTGCTAAGATGGGGAGGAGCAGGAGGGCGCCGAGGGAAACCCTGAAGAAAGCAACCCCTAGGCCGGACAGGTTCGAGAAACGCGCGAATATTCCCACGCTGCCCCATATCAGCATTGCCGTGGCGATTTTTATCTTCCCGTTCACAGTTCATCCCCATGCTCTTCCAGCCATTCGCTGTATGCCTCCTGGACTTCCTCCTTCCTGAAGCCGGGAACGGCGTCCTCAAATGGGTTGAACTTTTCAAGCTTTCTTTCATCCGAGCCGATGTACGTTGCCACCAGCCCGACCTTTGAGTGCAGGCTCGACGGGAGGCGGAGGATTCTTTTAACATCGACAGTAACGCGGCCGTCAAAGTATGCCTTTGAGAACGTACTCGACAGGGAAAACAGCCTTGTCAGGGTTTTATACCCTATCCCCTTGGGGAAGGCAGTTAAGAGACCCTTTCTGACGAAGTCCTCGTATATGCGCTCCCTTTCCTCCAGGAGCTTTTCAATCTGGCCCTTTTTCAGGCCCATGTTGAACAGGTGATTTTCTGTGGCTCTCCTCACGAAGTACCCAAATCTTAGCCGGAAAACCCGATAATAGCAGGAGGAGAGCATTATCTTCCTGCTCTGAATGTCATCGAAGGTTATCTCTTCAGCGGCGCTGATGTACGCCAGGACTTTTTCCCTGGCTTTGCCGTCAAGTTTTAGGGCCCACTCGTCCAGAACGCGTATGTGGTAGCCCCTTCCGGAATAGACCACGTGAACGTCCTCGAAGCCGAAGTCCTCCTTGAGGACTATGAGGGTGTCCCTGGCAAGCTCCTTCGCGTCCTCGAGGCATACGGGACACACCTGGCCGTGCTCGTGGATGTGTGCACACCTTCTCAGGGGCAGGTCCTTTGCGTCTATGTCGAAGACGAGCTCTGCCCCGAGCCAGCCCTCCATCGCCTTGGGCTCCTCGTAGAGGGCGACGCTGGAATAGACGGCGTAGGGGGCGGTTGTTTTTACGTAGTCTTCCAGGTCGCGGACGTCGAGGAAGACGTTCTTCCTGTCGCTTGGCCCCTCGCCGGTGTGGTCGAACCCGAACTCCCTGTTCTCAAGGGTTTTGACAATGAACTCCGGCAGCTTCTCCGCGCTCCATTCCTTTTTGTAGTAGAGCGCCCGCTCCTCCCTTGTTATCTCCCTGAGAAGCTCAGCCATTTTCCTCACCGCCGTCCGGTTCTTTGTCCTCGCCTTCGCCCTTCTTCCGGTTTTCGATGTAGAGCTTCCTGAGGTAGTATGTCAAGGGGTTTTTTATGTTCCTGCAGTCCCTGTCCGGCTTGCAGAGCTCCGGCGCGTTGGCTCGTATCTTAGAGCAGTTGGGCGGGAAGTACCAGGTCGAGTTTCCGCTGTCCTCGAGCGTCGGCTTGTCCGTTAATCCGAAGCCGAGGTGATACCAGATGTTTTTGATTTCGTGGGGCTGATCTTCGAATAGGGGCGGTGAACAGCGGTTGCCAGCCTCGATGATCACGGGCAGTATCTCCTTTTCCACAACGCTCAGGTCGCTCACGCAGTCCTTTATCCTCACGTCCCTCTTTGGGGGGTTGGGGCAGAGCCTTGCGTAGCTCAGGAAGCTTGTGAGGAGAACCGTTATGGCGTAGTTCCGGAGGCCCGATGGGACGCCGCTCAGGGCAGTTTTAACGCACGGCGGGAACAGGTCGAAGCGTAGGGGCGCGGCCTTGGCGGAGCCCATCCTTTCGAGCCTGTCCTTGTAGTACTCGCGTGCTATTTCGCCGAGCTTCTCGTAGAGCCGGAGGTAGTAGTCGGGCAGCTCGTCCCTCACCTCGTAGAGCAGGTTCACTGCCCTGTCGAAGTTCCTCTCGAAGGAGCGCTTCCACAGCTCAATGGCACCCTCCTCCGTGAGGTACGCGTACCCGTTTCTCACGTAGACCTCTTTGAGGGAGCCTTCCCACAGCTCCAGGAACTTTGACAGGTGTATCTTGTATCTCAGCTGCAGTTTCTTCCTCTCCTCCGGGGGTAGCTCCGTGTGGTGGGTTCTCTCGAGTATTGTTCTGTCCTTCTCGGGAATTTCGCCGTCGGAAACCCTCTCGAGGGGTGTGGAGACACCCACGAGGGTTCCTCTCTGAAGGATCCTTCTGTGGTATATCCCTAGGTTGGCCTCCCTGACGAGCTCTCTCTCGAGGCCGTATGGGGCGAGGGCCAGTGCTCCCAGGAGTGCGTAGAAGGTGAGCAGGTCCCGTATGCCTTCAAGTTCAAGTGTGTCCTTGGGTATTTCGCCTGACTTTACCCAGCTGACCCTCTCCAGGGCCGCGTCAATTCCAACATACGAGGGGATTATCATAAGTAACTCGGTTATTCCCCCGAACTCTTCTTTGACGAGCCGCTTGGCCTCGGGCCCGAATGGATCCAGCATAGCTTCACCTCTCAAACTGTGGATTAGGGGTTTGAGCATAAAACAGTTTTCCCCTTGGAGAGACTTTAGGATACACCAAAAATTTGACTTAATTCGGGGTTTTCCAGGTCATATCGTCATAATACTCTCTGACTCCGGTGTAAAGACATGAAATTTCTCCAAAAGGTTTATATCTTCGGGATGCCATATGCCATACTAGCTGAGAAAGACGGGTTCGTAAAGAACTCTGGGGGTGGTTTATAATGCTTATGGAATACACAATTGAGCGATTGAAAAGTGGTATCCCCGGCTTTGATGATATAATTCAAGGTGGTTTTCCCAGCGGGACCACGGTTCTGGTTACCGGCCCTACCGGAAGCGGTAAGACCACTTTTGGTGTCCAGTTTGTTTATAAGGGCGTTGAGCTCTACAACGAACCCGGAGTTATCGTTACCCTTGAGGAGAGGGCCCAGGATCTTAGGAGAGAGATGCGCGCCTTTGGATGGGACTTTGAGAAGTATGAGAAAGAGGGGAAGCTGGCCATTATAGACGGCGTGAGTGCGGTTGTAGGCCTTCCCTCGGAGGAGCAGTACGTTCTCGAGGGCAACCTCCAGGCAGAGGACTTCCTCCGCTACATATACCGCGTTGTCAAGGCCATCGATGCCAAGAGGCTCGTGATAGACTCGATTCCTTCCATCGCGTTCAGGCTGGGGGTAGAAAACGAAATAAGGGAAGTTCTTCTTCAGCTCCACACGATTCTCCTTGAGATGGGTGTCACATCTATACTCACCACCGAGGCCCCAGACCCGGCCAATGGCAAGATAAGCCGCTACGGCATAGAGGAGTACATAGCCAGGGGTGTCGTCCTTCTCGATTTCGTTGAGAAGGAGGTCGAGCTGAAGCGCTACCTCCTGGTAAGGAAGATGCGTGAAACCAAGCATTCGATGAAGAAGTATCCCTTCGAGATAACCGAGAGCGGCATCGTGGTCTACCCGAGTGGTGAAGTCTACTGATTCTATTTTATTCCTCCACACACTCCACTATACAATAGAGTAAGATTTTTAAGGTTCGGCTGTTACTATATACCATGGTCACAAAAGGGAAATTGTATGTGGTGTTGTCAATATGTCTTGTGATGGTTTTGAGCATGTTGCTAGTTATAGGTAATCAGCGAGTCGAATCAAGTGAATTTGTGGGGGTGTGTGTTTACTCCGGAGATGGCTTTTCAATCCTCACGGACGGTCAGGGAAGTGTTGGGGTCTATTCTTCTCTGGAGGTCGGCAGGGTTTACAGGGTTACGGGGGTTCCTTTCAACTCCTCGTCCGGAATTAGGATACGGCCGGAAAGCATCGAGCAGACGGAGCCGACCTTTCCCCTCGAGACTACAACCGGTGCGTACTGGCCTTCGCGCGGGTACTACCTGCTGACTCCCACCAAGGTGAGGTTGGCGGTACCGCTGGACATTCCAAAGGGCGAATTCGTGCGGGTCGAGGGTATGTGGTACGGCGGTAAATTCTATCCGGTGCGTTATAGCCGTGTCAGCCCGCCGAAGGAACCTTCCGACGGAATGCCGTGGGCCGTGGAGGGAACCATCTTGTACTCCGGCCAGAAGACTGTACTTTGGAATGGGAGCGAGGAGATAGCGCTTTACCTGCCCTACGGAACCGAGCTTAAACCCGGCCAGAGGGTTCGTGTTCTTGGGATTGTCCGTTTTTATTCAACGCTTTCGCTTTTAGTGGATTCAAAGGATGACGTAGCGCTCCTTGGAATGGCCCAGGAGAAGCCTCTGATGGGCGCTGAAATTGGAGACATTGCAACGGGCACCTGCATGGTCGTGGAGAGCGGCCGCTCGCTCAGGCTGAACTGCACTGACATGAGGGTCTACGGCTTCTCTGCCAGAAGGGGCGATGTAATACAGTTCAAGGCCCTCAGAAGGAAGTCCTCGCTTCTCTGCCTTGACTGCATCGTGGTCAATCCTAGGGAAAGCCTTCCCAACGGTATCTGTTCCTTCTCCGAGGGGAAGTTTGCAAGGATAGCCGGAAACGTTTCATGGGTCAAAGTCTACAGGAACGGCTTTGGGATAGCCAACGTCACCCATGGAGACTGCTGGGTTATTCTTAAGCTCAGAAAGTCGCTCAACGTTTCAGTCCAGCCAAACGAGACACTGGAGGCGTATGGGTTCTTCACAACTTACAGGAACATGCCCGCCTTTGAGGTCAACTCCGGTGATGACCTGTGCTGCGGGAACTGCTGATTGGAATCGCCGGGGGAACCTTGAGCGGGATATCCCCCGGGATACACGTCAATACGCTGGGTACTTTCCTGGCTGGCTTTGGGGTCAGGGACAACCTCCTGCTCTTTTCAATGGGGCTGACGCACACCTTTCTGGACGTTATACCCTCCGCGTTTCTTGGAGTTCCAGATGAGGGGACTGCCCTTGGAGTCCTGCCGGCACACAGGCTCGTACTCCAGGGGCGGGCAATGGAGGTCGTCAGGATAGCCCTCTGGGCGAGCTTTCTGGCGGTGCTTTTTGTCCTCCCTCTGGCTCCTTTCTATATGGTGCTTGCTCCCTTATACACTCCTGAAGTGGGCCGCCTTCTGGTCGGGCTTATAGCGGTCTTTCTGATTCTCACGGAGAGGGGTGGGAAGAGGCTATATGCCTTTTTCATATTCATCATTTCCGGCGTTCTGGGGATGCTCACGTTCCGCCTCGGTCTGTCCCAGCCGTTCTACCACCTGTTTACGGGCCTCTTTGGGATTCCTGTTATCCTGCTGGCCCTTTGGAACGGCGGTTCGCTCCCGTTGTCTTCGGGGGAAACGGAGATTTTGATGGATAGAAACCGATTCATCGGTTTCTCTTTTCTTGGGACTGTGCTGGGGATGGTGGCGTCCTTTGTGCCGGCTTTTACTGCCTCTCAGGCTGCCATCATTGGCTCGTTCTTTTCGAGGGACGAGCGCTCATTTCTGACGGTGGTGTTCTCCGTGAACACCTCCAATTTTCTCTTCTCTTTTCTGAATTTCCTCTCGACCGGAAGGCAGAGGAACGGCATCGTGGCCCTTATGAGTCCTCTGCCTGAAAGTGCACTTCTGTTCTATCTCCTGGCCGCGATCTTTGTCTCGGTCGCTGTCCTCCTTTACGGAGAATCTCTGGCGGTCCTTCTCCTTGGACTGTTCGGGAGAGTCCCTTACCGTTTCCTAAATGGTGCCGTTGTTTTCTTCCTAGTTCTTCTATCGTACACCTTCGATGGTCTCCTGGGTCTTTTGGTTCTCGTGGGCGCGGCAATAACAGGCCTTCTCGCGGTTTTGGCCGGTGTCAGAAGGACGAACTGCATGGGGGTCTTGATGCTCCCCATAATGATAGGATAAGAAGGAGAAAGCGGTTCAGACGGATTTTTCCTTTAGAACCTTCTGGAACTCGGAGTAATCAGTTACGATTTTCTTGCCGTCGAGGGTGGTGAAGTAGACCTTTTTGACCTTCACCGTTTTCACATCGGTGTATTTCATCTCGGGCGGATCGTAAGAACCGGGTTCGACGACCTCGTCCTCGATAACGTACGTTTCGAGGTCCGGCTGCCCGATGTATTTCCAGACCTCGTAGAAGACCTCGGGCTCGAGGTGGATTTCGCCGTCAATCTCTATCCAGTCCGCCCCGGTTTCTTCAAGAAACTCTTTCACTACCTCGAAGTTCATAGAATCACCGAAATATTATATGACGCTAAGGGTTATATACCTATCGCCGAAGTTCCACCGGTGGTGAGAGATGGCGAAGGTTATAGTTGACGCTCAGGCTGCGAGAGCGATAGGCAAGGGTGCGATGATAGTTTTCAAGAAGGGAGTCGTGAGAACCGAGGGCGAGTTCTCTCCGGGCGATATTGTGGAGGTCTACACGCGCGGCGGTAAGTTCCTTGGCAGGGGTTTCGTCAACCCGAACTCCAACATCATGGTCAGGCTCATAACCCAGGACGAGCACACGGAGGTTAACAAGGAGCTCTTCAGGGAGAGGATCAAAAAAGCAAACGATTATCGCAAGAAGGTTCTCGGCTACGACAAGGCCTACAGGATGGTCTACGGCGAGGCTGACTATCTTCCGGGCCTCATAGTTGACCGCTTCAACGAGATCGCCTCGGTTCAGATTTCGAGCGTCGGAATGGAGAGGTTTAAGCTCGACGTTGCCGAGGCCATAATGGAAGCCGAGCCCGAGATTGAGACCGTTTTCGAGAAGAACACTGGAAGGAGCAGGCGCAGGGAGGGACTGCCCGAAATAGAGCGCGTTCTGCTGGGCAAAGAGAAGTACCGCACGGTAATCGAGGAGGGCAGGGCAAAGTTCATCGTGGACATGCGCGGCCAGAAGACCGGCTTCTTCCTTGACCAGAGGGAAAACCGCATCGCGTTGGAGAAGTATGTCAAGCCGGGGATGAGGGTTCTCGACGTTTTCACGTACACCGGCGGATTCGCGATACACGCCGCGGTTGCGGGCGCTGATGAGGTCGTCGCTGTGGACAAGTCCCCCTGGGCAATCAACATGGTCAAGGAGAACGCCAAGCTCAACGGCGTGGACGACAGGATGAAGTACGTGGTGGGGAGCGCGTTCCAGGTCATGGAGAATATGATAAAGAAGGGCGAGAAGTTCGACATAGTGATTCTTGACCCGCCCGCCTTCGTCCAGCACGAGAAGGACCTGAAGCGCGGGCTGAGGGCGTATTTCAACGTCAACTACGCCGGCCTGCAGCTGGTGAAAGAGGGTGGCATACTCGTCACGGCATCCTGCTCTCAGCACGTCGATATGCAGACCTTCAAGGACATGGTCATCGCGGCGGCGGCAAAGGCGGGCAAGTTCCTCAGGCTCCTCGAGCCCTACAGGACACAGGCCCCGGACCACCCGATACTGATGGCCTCAAAGGACACTGAGTACCTCAAGGCCCTGTTCCTCTACGTGGAGGACATGAAGTAAAAATCATATGAGGGCGAAATTTTTATCAATTTATTCTTCGTAATACATGCTTGATAGGTATGCTGGGAAGGTACATCCTTAGGCTCTTCGTGATCTTTTTCGTTATCTTCCTGATAGTGGGTAATCTTACTGCTCCAGCAAAGCTGACCAGGGATGATGTTCAGGTTGATGGGGTTATGGGGGCTTTTTACAAGGTTGGGAAGTTTTTTGTGGTGCCTTTTGAGACTTTGAAGTACAGGCTTGGTTGGAGGGATGATGCTGGGGAGTTTGAGTTTGATGATTCCAGCCTTGATTCCAACCTTGAGCCTGTTCAGACCACTCAATCTGGAGTGCCCCCAGGGTATGTGGAGAAGTACTTTAAATTCCAGGGTGAGAGGTACAAGTTTTACAAGCCTTTGAACCCCAAGAAGTCTCCAGTGAGGGAGGAGTTCAACTTCAGCAGACCTTATGATGGGATGCTTCTTTGGAGGGATTTCACTGCTGGTGACCTTGTTAAGGACTTGTACAGTGAGCCTGTGAATGAGGCACTCAAGCTCTCCCTTGATGCTCTCTATGGAAAGTATGACAAAGAGGACAGGGAAATATTCATCAAGTATGCAAAACTCCATAAAATGTATGGGGGAACCTTGGTAATATTGACAAGGCTAACCCAGTTGGGGCTTTTGGTAAGTTGAAAAGCATTAAAGACCTTGGCCTCCCATACACTCCAGAAGTTATGAGGAATTACCTGATTTCAAACACCATTATCTTTCAGACTTTTGGTTGGGATGTTGACCCAACACTCCCCTCCAAAGTCATCAAGGGTGAGCAGGGTGCAGATTGTGATGGGTTAGTCCTGTTCAGGTATGCTTTCCTGTACAGGTTGAATGAGCTCATGGGGGTTAAAGCAGAGTATTATGAAGTTAGTTTTCATGGAGTGTTCCCCAATGGTGAAGTGAACCCAGTTGGTCATGCTGAACTGTTTGTTTACTACCCAGAGACTGGTAAGTGGGAGGTTTACAGTAGCATGGCCATAACAGAGTACTATTACAAGTACACCAGCAGGAGCATAGACATTGAAACCTACAAAAGGTATTATCACACTCATGAGGCATCTGTAAAGTACATTTACCCAGATAAGGATGTAGAATACTACCTCACTCATAGTGCAAAGGTGTATGCCAAGGATAATGGTAGGATTAAGCCCCCAGAAGTGTATGTGTCTGTTGGTAAGCTTCAATTCAACAGTTTTGAGGAGGCATTGTACTGGTACTTGTACAGTAACATAATGCACAGTGGTGCTGACTTGTACACTTTCATTACTGGCAGGAGTGGGGGTTCAACTCCAGAGGAGGACTTGAAAAAGTTTGAGAATTACAGGGTCATGATATTCCTTTACAAGCTCCCCACCCCAGAAGACCCCAAAGTGTACAAGGTGATGAACTGGTATGGGAGGGATGTTACACTAAGCAGGCTCAAAAAGACTTGATTAAGAAGGGCCAGTACAGGGAGATAAAATTCATTATTGATAAGGGAGAACCCCCAGAATTCCTCAAGAAGCCAAAACCCTGGCTCAATGAAAAAACAGCACCCCCAAGCATCAGGGAGAAAATACAAAACTATGAATCCAGTAAGAGCACAGAACAAAAAGAAGAAGGAGAAAGCATCATAGGCCTCCTAATCAAAGGCTTCAAGAACCTCCTTAAGGGGACTAGATTAGGGGGCTGAACTCCACCCCCTAACCATTCTCACAATGGTCATGTTATTCCTCAAATTGTAACTAACCACTATTACTGAGTACAGGGCTGGGAAGGAGTAAGTGACTATTTTGGTCAGCAGGTCTGGGCTGGTGGGTGTTAAGCCCAGGGGGATTATTGCCAAGCTCAGGCTTAGTGTCAGGAGAATGTTTGCCGCGGTGTTTTGGACGCCCCGCCGCGGGACACGTTTTTATATGTCCGTTCTCAACATTCTCCGGACGATGACGAGAATGCACCTCCACTGAACCCGGCAGCAGAATGATGAGAAAAAGGGTCCGAGTCCCAGTCCGGTCGCTCCACCGACCGAAACCCTTTTCTATTTGGTCGTTTAAACGACCAAAATGGGTGAGTGTATGGTCGAGCTAACGGACTATCTTTTAAAGCTCTCCGCCGAACTGCCATCGAGGTTCGACTACGCGAGAAGACTTAGGAAACGCTTCCTTTTTGAGAGGCTTGCCGGTCTGGTTGATGACTACCTCGTAGGTGAAAGCCCCAAGACCGTCCTCCTTCCGGGCCTGAGGGGAACCGGAAAAACGACGCTTCTCGGTCAGCTTTACTTCCATGCGCTCTCAGAGACCGCCGACGTGGTCTATATATCCGCCGATGAAGCTCGCCTCCTCGGCTTCTCCCTTCACGAGGTTATAGAGAGGTATTTCGACGTCTTCAGGCCCAAGAGGCCCGTTCTCCTCCTTGACGAGGTTCAGTACGACCCTGACTGGGATTTAACCCTGAAAGTCCTCCACGATAGGAGAAAGGCCCTCGTGATCGCCACGGGCTCTTCCGCTTTAAAGCTGAAGGAAAGCCCCGACCTCGCGAGGAGGGCGGTTCACGTTGAGGTAAAGCCGCTCAGCTTCATTGAATACCTTCACCTCATAGGGGAGGACGTCGAGCCGGTGGGCCTCGATGCGCTGTTCGAATTCGACGTTGATAGACTGGAGAGAGCGCTCTCAACGGGCGCCCGCTTTGCTAAAACCGCGGAGGACTACCTGACGCTTGGCTCCCTGCCGCTGACCCTTGAGCTGGAGGAGAGAACCGCCTATGAATCCCTGTTTTCCCTCGTTGAAAGGATAGTCTATCGGGACCTTCCCGAGTTCAGGAACTTTGACTCATCAACGCTGGATTCCGCCCTGAGGCTTCTGACCATAATCGCCAGCCCCAAGGGGGAGCGTTTCAGCTACGAGCGGCTCTCGAAGACGCTGGGGATATCAAAAAGCACCGTCATGGAACTCGTGAGGGCCTTCGTCGCCAGTGGACTTCTCATAGAGATATCCCCCGTTGGGGGCCTATCAAAGAAGATCCGCAGAAGCCCGAAGCTCAAGTTTTCAGCGCCTTCGCTCCGGGCGTCACTCCTTTCCAAGTTCGAGGTTGTTGAACTCGCCCCCCTGCTCGAGGACGCTGTGGCCCTCTACCTCTCGGGAGAGGGCATTCTGGAGTACGAACCCGGAAAGGGCGGCGCCGACTTCGTTCTCACGAGGAGGGGAAAACGATACGTCGTTGAGGTTGGCCTTGGAAAGGCTAGCTACACCCAGGTTAGGAGGAGCATGGAGAGAACCGGGGCCGACTTCGGAATAGTCATAGGGAGAGAATTCGACGTCAGGGAAAACCTCCTGATGATTCCCTGGTGGTCCTTTTTAGGGCTTGTTTAGTATCAAACTGTGCCTCCACCTCGTCCCGACCTTGAACCTAACGTCCCTCACGGAGTAGCCCAGTTCTTCTCCCTTTTCTGTTATGGCCTTTATCAGCGGCTTTTTGTTCGGAAGAAAGAGAGCTACCTTTCCCCGGGGCTTCAGGTATTCCAGAGCCTCCTCGATGAGCCTCACAGAGAAGGCCTCCCCGTGTTCACCCCCTCCAACCCCTTCCCTCTCTGTTAGGACGCCTTTTGTTGGTCTCTCGTAGTACGGCGGGGCAGAAAAGATGGCGTCAAAGCGCTCGCCTTCGGGAATTACCCCCCTGATTATCCCCCCGTTGCTCCTGATGAGCTTAACTCCAACGCCGTTCCGCTCGATGTTCTTCATGGCATACTCAAAGAACTCCTCGTCGAGCTCCGTCGCTGTAACGTCGCAGTTGAATAGCTTCGCCGCCATGAGGGCCATCATGGCGGTATGCCCCGTCCCAATCTCAAGAACCCTCTCTCCCCCACGCAGGAAGGTCTTGAGGAATAGGTAGCGTGAGACGGGAGTTGTCACGAGCCCGCGCGGGTGGTACTCTATCTCCAGCCCGAAGACCGCCTTAGCTATCGCCCTGTTGTAGAGTATCCTCGCTTCCCTGTTCGAGAAGTCGAGCCTTCCGCGCTCGTCGAGGTAGTTATTCAGCTCAGGAAAGAGCTTCACGGCTTCCTTTACCGGCAGTCCGAGCTTTCCGTCCTTCCAGGCTGGCATGAAAAGAGTTGGGGGAGGGGCTTAAAAGCTCAACCCCTCGGGTCCATCAGCCTGCCCATGAAGAGTACCGCCCCCGTTTCCCTGTCCACTATGAGGAACAGGAACGGATGGTCTGCTTTGAATACTTTGTACTCCGGCTCTTCTCCGGGTGCAGAGGCGGCCACAATTATGACGGCCGTCGCCGCGGCCGCCTCGGTACCGTTCTCGGCGACGCTTATGAAGGTCTTGTGTATCACGTCGCTTATGAAGAGCCTCTCGGCGTCGGTGATTCCCGAGAAGTTCGCCCCGTCACTGAAGGCGTCCCCCATGCCCATGTCGATGAGCGGCTTCTTCAGCGAGTAGCTCGCTTCAAACCTGAACTTGGGAACCGTCACGTCGACGAGCTCCGGCTTCATGCCCTCCCTGAGCTCCCGAATGAACTCCGGCGTGAGCTTCCTTTCGATGCCTGAGGGGGAGTTGTCCCTGGGCAGTATTATCAGCATGCTCAGCCGGCCGCCCTCGTAGGGCATCTCGAGGGCCTGGAGCTCGTCGTTCTCGGTGTAGTTGAAGGTTCCCCTCTGGTGCATCATGGGAACCGTTATCTTTTCGCCCGAGGCGAGGGTGAAGCTCTCGTTGGCCGTGTCCCCCGGGTCGAACCTGCTCGACCAGTTGGCCCTGAAGTATATCGCGTTGGTTATCACGAGCCTCGTGTACCCGTTCAGCGCTCCCCTCGGGATGAGGTCCTTTATCCTGCCCCTCGTCCGCTCCTCGGCCCAGTGGTTTATCTCCTCCGCCGCCCTGTCTGGGTTCCTAACGAAGTCAACGTTCCTCACATCGCCCAGGTAGAACTCCCTGATTATCCAGAGGTACCGCTCGTTCACGGGGTAGTCTTTCTGCACCCAGAGCGCGTTGGCGGTGCTGAGGACGTAGGGCCCGTTCGATTGGTTAAGGGAGAGTATCAGGTATCTGAAGCCCGCCCACCTGGCATCGTCGTCCCCGGGCAGGTGCAGGACTCTTTCCATCCCCTCCCTCGTGCTCCCGTTCGCCCCCTCGTAGGCCATCGCCAGGGCAACCTCCACGCTGTACGGCGAGAAGAATACGTTCCCCCCATCCGCGCTCAGCTCGCGGTACAGGTCGAATGTGAAAGCGTTTAAGCCCTCAACGACCGGCTTTTCCTGCCCCTCCCTCAGAACATCGTACTTGGTCAGCGGAGGGGTAAACGTTTTGCTCGAGGAATCCGGAGAAACCGTTGACGTTCCTCCGTTATTGGCTATGCAGCCGGACGCGACGACCATAAAGATGACCAGGACCGCCAGTACGTACCTCATGCGGTTCACCTGGGTTATGTTGGGCGGGATGGTATAAATGGCTGGCGATGGTTTCAATCCCGTTTGAAATAAAATGGGGAGAGGAGGTCAGAGAAGAGCCAGGGCCGCCATGACCTTGGCGTCTTCCACCAGGTTCTTTATCCATGCGTACTCGTTGGGCTGGTGGGCCATCTCGTCGAGCGTCGCCCACACAACCGCTGGGATTCCGAGCTTCCTGAAGTAGGCCGCGAAGGTCCCGCCGCCTATTCCGCCGACCTTGGCTTCCTTTCCGCGGAGCTTCCTGAGCGCCTCCTGGAGGAGCTTCACTATTTCGCTGTTCGGGTCGGTCGGGGCCGGCGCGTCCATGCGCTGCAGGACTTCAAACTCTATCTCGGGCAGAACCTCGCCGTCCAGCTCCTTCCTGTGTCTCTCCTTGACCTCTTCGGCCAACCTCTTGGCGTCGGCAAGGATGTCGTCGAGGTTGTACCTCGGCAGAACCCTGCAGTCGAAGACAACCTCGTGCTCGCCCGGGGCTATGTTCGGGCTGTCGGCCGGGCCGTGAACCATCGTCGGCTCGAAGGTGCTCTCCGGCGGGTCGAAGAGCTCGTCCCTCTCGCCGTACTTCTCGTGGAGGAGCTTGTCAAGGTGGTACGCGAAGTCGAGGGCAACGCGGTGGGCGTTGAGCCCCTTGTCAGGCATGCTCGCGTGAACCTGCTTGCCCCTGACCCTAACCTTGAGCCAGAGGATGCTCTTCTCGGCGACCTCTATGAACGTGCCCTCCTCGTTTCCACCGTCCGGGACGAGGACGAGGTCGTCCTTTCTGAAGAGCTCCGGGTGCTCCCTCATGAGCCACTCAACGCCGTACTTGCTACCGGTCTCCTCGTCGCTGACGAATGCCAGGATGACGGTTCTCTTGGGCCTTATTCCGAGGTTCATCATGGCCTTTACCGCGTAGAGGCTCGCCACCAAGCTCTGTCCGTTGTCCTCGCTTCCACGCCCGTAGACCTTCCCATCCTTCACGACCGGCTTGAAGGGCTCGGTGACAGTCCACTTGCTCAAATCTCCGGGCGGAACCACGTCAATGTGGGTGAGGATCCATACCCTCGGGCTCTCCTCGCCCTTCTCGCCGTAGTAGTAGGCCAGAATGCTCGGCCTGACGCCGTTCTTGGCCCTCTCGTCGGGCGCGTTGTAGACCTCAACCTTGTCGAAGGGCCAGTCTTTGATTATCTCAAGGAGCTTCTGGGCCTTGTCGTATTCGCCCTCGTAGCCGTAGTCCGGGCTTATTGCGGGGATTTTAATCAGTTCGACGAGGGTGTTAACCATCTCGTCGCGGAGCTTCTCAATTTCCTGTGAGACCTTCTCAAGGGCTTCGCTCATGGTGATCACCATCTCATTCTAATTCATTCGTTCTTTTAAACTCGACTAAATATCTCTTCGCCAGCTCGAAAAGAAAAGTCACCAGGCGCTCGTAGAGGGGCTCTGCGTCTTCCCCAAAGCGGGCCTTAAGGGCCTTCCCTATCTCCCTCACGGTTCTTCTGCCGTCGCAGAGCTCCCACGTGTAGGCCCCCATCTCATCGAGCTCTATCCTCCTGTAGTCCCCGTGGAGTTTCCTGGCCAGAAAGTCCAGCTTTGAGTCCATGGGGATTAGAAGGTAGTACTTGTCCTCAATCTTCTTCAGCTGGATCTTTGGATTGCGAACTGGGATAAGCTCAAGGTACTCTTCCATGAAGTTCCCTCCAAAAGGGAAAATAAAAGAGCGGGGCCGTCACTGGCCCTCTTTTCCTATCTTGTAGAGCCATCCCAGCAATCCAAGGAGAACAAGGGCTCCGAGGACGTTGCCGACCGTCGTGGTGGACACCGATGGTGCCACGTCGCCTATGACGAGAGCGGCGAATACTATTCCCATGAGTGCCTCTCCCGTTATCAGGCCCGCTGCTCCAAGGACTCCTGGGTCGGTGAGGCTCTCGCCCTTGGCACCCTTGGCCTTGTCCACGAGGTGCCTCACAATGCCGCCGAGGAATATCGGGACGCCAAGCTCAAGCGGCAGGTATATACCGACGGCCACGGGCATTACCGGGGTTCTGAAGCTTGAGCCCTTCTTGGCGAGTATCTCGTCGAGGATTATGAGCACTATTGCGATTCCTGCACCTATGAAGACCATGTTCCACGGCAGGTTGCCCTCGAAGACACCCTGGGTGACCTTTGCCATCAGGAACGCCTGCGGGGCGGCGAGGGCACCTTCCTTGGCAGTTGCCGTTCCCGCTATTCCGTACGCCTCTATCAGGAGGTTGAGCACGGGGGCCATGACGAAGGCCGCCGCGAACACACCTACCATCTCAAAGACCTGCTGCCTCTTGGGTGTTGCACCGACGAGGTAACCCGTGGCAAGGTCCTGCATTGTGTCTCCGGCTATTGCCGCCGCGGTACACACGACAGCCGCGACGAGTATGGTGGCGACGGCACCCTCAGTACCGGTAAGGCCAAGGGCCTTGAGGATGAGGGCGGTGAAGAGGAGGCTCATGATGGTTATTCCGGAGACCGGGTTGTTTGACGAACCGACGATACCCGCGAGGTATCCGGCTATTGAGCTTCCGAAGAAGCCCAGGACGAGCATGAGCACTGCCATCACTGCCGCGTGGAGGACGCTGTCAAGCACGTGCATGTACAGGAGGAAGAGCGGGACGACGAATGCGACTATGAGGAGTATCACGTAGTTAAGCGGCATGTCCTCCTCGGTCCTGAGGACGGTGCCTCCAGCCTGCCTGTGCTTGGTGGCCTCGAGTCCGGCCTTGATACCCCTGACTATCGGGCCCCTGAGCTTGATGAGGCTCCAGAGACCACCGACAACCATCGCACCAACACCCATGTACCTAATCTTGGTGCTCCATATGGTCCAGGCCAGGTCAACGGCACTGAGGCCATCGGGGTTGCCAGTTTTGCCGACGTATATTGGAATGGCTATGAACCAGGCTATCGCTCCACCGAGGAAGACGAGGAACGCTATGTTGAGCCCAACGATGTAACCAACGCTTATCAGTGCGGCGGAGAGGTCGCTTCCTAGGTATAAAACCCTCTTGCCAAAGAACTTCGCGCCTTCCAGTGTTCCCCTCCACACGCCGATGCTGCCCAGGAACTTGTAGAGGGCACCGAAGATTCCGCCTATGAATATCGGCTTTGCGTGGCTTCCACCCTTGTCACCGGCTATGAGGACTTCCGCACAGGCGGTACCTTCCGGGTACGGGAGCTTCTCCTCGGCTATGAAAGCCCTCCTGAGGACGATCGTGAAGAGTGCACCGAGGGCACCTCCGAGGGCCGCTATTGCCGTGACTATGTAGTACGGGAATGTCGTGTAGTAGTCGAGGACAATCAACGCCGGGAATGTGAAGATGACTCCTGCCGCCAGCGATTCACCGGCCGATGCTGCGGTCTGCACCATGTTGTTTTCAAGAACGTTCCTGTCCTTGAATGCGAGGAGTATTGCCATCGATATGACCGCTGCGGGAATACTGGCACTCACGGTCATACCGGCGTACATACCGAGGTATGCGTTTGCTGCACCCATCACTATCGAAAGGACGATACCCAAAACAAACGCCTTGAGGGTGTATTCGGGTAGTGATTTCTCTGGGGGTATGTACGGTTTTATCTCCATGTCCACACCTCCAAACGGTGGCGGATTACTTTTGCGCATCAATTGTTAAAAGTGTTTTGTTATGCCCCCAGTTGTACAATTATTTGGAAAACTTTCGGATTCGATGTTTTTCAATTTGTCATGTATTGACGTGTACTTGAGCTCATTTGACATTATGTCGATTTCAGTTCATTTTATATGTCTAGATGCTAAAGGGTGGTCTTTGCCCTCACTGGGGCAATGTCTTATATACTCCCTCTAAGGATACTCCTATGTCTGCAAAAGAATACGGGGGTGAAGGTTTGATAGAGATAACCTTCCTCGGTAGTGGCGGTGGCAGGTTCATTACTATAACCCAGTTTCGTTCCACCGGTGGCTTCCACATACGCGCCAGCAGAAATATCTACGTCGACCCGGGACCCGGTGCCCTTGTGCGTTCCTGGCGCTACAAGCTCGACCCCAGGAAACTCGACGTCATCTTCGTCTCCCACAGGCACGTGGATCACTGCAACGACACCGAAGTCATGATAGAGGCTATGACCGGCGGCGCACTCAAGAAGAGGGGCGTTCTCATAGCGTCCAAGAGTGTTATCCAAGGCGACGAGACCCACACTCCTGCCGTCAGCAAGTACCACCTGGACGTGCTCGAGAGCATTCATATCCCTGAGCCCGGGAGCAGGATAGCGATAGGCGACGAGGAGCTGGTGATAACCCCAACCCAGCACTCGGACCCGACCACCATCGGCTTCCGCATGAAGAGCTCCCTGGGCGACATCTCGTACATCCCGGACACGGCTTACTTCGACGGCCTGCTCGACTGGCACGAGGGTTCAAGGCTGCTCATCGCGGCGGTCACTAGGCCGAGGGATATGGGCATCCCCTACCATCTGAGCACCGACGACATCGTCATGATGCTCAAGAAAATGGACAGGAAGCCCGAAGTCCTTGTAATAAGCCATATAGGCATGAAGATGCACTTCGCGAACCCATACAAGGAAGCCAAGTACATCGAGACCGTCACGGGTGTCAAGACTTACGTTGCAAAAGAGGGCTTCAGGGTCATGGTGGAAAAGGATGGCATAGCCGTGAGAACACTAAGACCCGCGAGGTTTATCTGAGGGGTTCAATGGAAAAATGCTCCAGTCAGTTTCAATTTCCCCGTCCCTCGATATTTTTCTTTAGGAAATCGTTGTGTGGCTGCTTTTAAAGATGAAAATGGGAGATCAGGCCCCCTTCATGGCATCCTCCGCCGCCTTTCTGACAGTGCCGTAGGCCAGCTCAAAGAGCTCGTCGCGCTTCTTCTCGCTCGGCGCCTCAACGACGACGCGGATCTTCGGTTCGGTGCCGCTTGGCCTGACCAGGATCCACGAGCCGTCCTTCAGCTGGAAGCGGTAGCCTGAGATCGTGAGGACTTCCTTTACTGCTCCACCCAGCTTCTCTTCGAGGGCTTTGTAGGCCCTCTCAAGAACGGCTTTCTTGAACTCGTCTGGGCATTTAACGTTCTTCTTGGTGAGGTAGTAGGTCGGTATCTCCTCCTGGATTATCTGGGAGAGCGGCTTTCCGCGCTCGTCTATGAGCTTTATGAGGAGCCCCATCGTCACGAAGCTGTCTATCCACGGGCCGAACTTCGGGTGGACGAGCTTCCAGGGCTCGGCGGCAAAGATGGCCCCGTACTTCTTTATTCCGTCGTGGGGCTGGCCGAGGGGAATCCTCACGACCCTGCCACCCGCCTTCTCAACGACGTGGTCTATCCTCGAGCCGGTGTCTATCGAGACGACAACAGTTCCTCCTCCGTGCTCCTCCACGTAGAGCTTGGCGAAGAGCGCTATCAGGGTGTCCTCGTTCACGTACTGGCCCTTCTCGTCGAAGACGGCTATCCTGTCGGCGTCGCCGTCCTGCGCGATGACCAGGTCAACGCCGAGCGTCCTCGCGAGCTCGCCGAGGTAGGCTATGTTCTCGTACCTCGGCTCCGGCTTCCTTCCCGGGAAGTGGCCGTCAACGTGGGCGTTCACGCTTATCACTCTGGCGCCCATCTCTCTGAGTAGGTAAGGTGCCAAAACGCTCCCAGCGCCGTTGGCGCCGTCGTAGAGGACTTTTAAGCTGGTCTCGTGGTTCACGAAGTCGAGGACGGCCCCCATGTAGTCATCGATGATATCCATGGCTTTTACTGTCTTTATCTCATCCCACTGAGCCTTCCTGAAGTTTCCGGAAAAAACGAGTTCCTCGAGCTCCCCCTCCTGCTCGACGTAGAACTCCGTCCCGTCGCCGTTGAAGACCTTTATGCCGTTGTCCGTCGGGGGGTTGTGGCTCGCCGTTATCATAACTCCGCCGTCGGCGTGCCTTCTCGTCCCCCATGCCAGAGTGGGCGTCGGGATCAAACCAAAATCGATGACTTCAGTCCCCGTCGAGAGGAGCCCCGAGATGAGGGCGCTCTGGAGCATCACGCTCGATGTCCTGCCATCCCTGGCAACGGCCACGGTCTCTCCGTCGATGTACGTCCCCATGGCCTTGCCGATGTTCATCGCGAGTTCCGGCGTGACCTTCTTCCACAGCGTCCCGCGAATTCCAGCGGTACCGAAGAGCTTCATATCACCACCATGACTACTTGGGGGGCGGTTTAAATACCTTTAGTGGCGTATATTGCCAGCCCCCTGTAGTTCACGAGGCGTGTTCCGGGGGGAATGGGGTCCCCGCTGAAGGGAAGGATGTAGACGGGTTTTTTGATAGTGCGTCCAAGCCTTAGGATGGGTCTGACGATCTCCGGCGTTGGGCGGACAGAGTATATTACGTCCGCATCTCTG
>Ga0209834_10000124_pt1 | contig 45206 bp, 71 predicted proteins | sample Mar14236cmmetaG_FD_184134 | JGI IMG/M metagenome (GOLD analysis project Ga0209834, IMG submission 184134) | Marine hydrothermal vent microbial communities from Guaymas Basin, Gulf of California to study Microbial Dark Matter (Phase II) - Marker... ... | reverse complement strand
GAAGAGGAGGAGGAGGAGGAGAGGGAGAGGGAGAGAGAGGGAAGAGAGGGAGGCTCAAATTGGAGTGTATGCACAAAAATGTGCATTAACAAGATACTGTTATTTGTTCATACAGAAGATATTTGTTCATACAGAAGAGGTAGCACAAACCTTTCTGTGAGTGTTACTGAAATTCTCACTTTAAAACTTTTCGGATGTTTGAACTTTTCTTTCGTTGGACAAAGCATTTAAATAGTGGTCAGGGGAAGTGATTAGTGATGAGCGGGGATGGAGGGGAAAGCATCCCTGCGATGTAGGTGGGATGGTAGTGAGGCGGAACCCAGCCTCGGAGGCAAGGTGATGAACTCCTCCCTTCAGGGTAAGGAGTGATTGTCTTTGGAAGCCCACCTTCCATGTGAGGATTGAGGGGGCGGGTAGATGCCACCCAACCTGTGAGGTGTTCCTACTCGCCGAGAGGGACGGGCATTCACACTCCAGTGGGAATGTGATACCGCTGGGGTTGGGTTGGGTGAGCGTATGGGCAAATGGTATCACATTCAGCTGGAGTGCAGAGGAAAATCCTCTGACGCAGTGATGAGGTTCATCCGTGGCGAGTATTCTCTCCAGGCTCTCTGGAGCGGATGGAGGGATGCACTCCCACGGAGCATGTGTCCATGGTGGTGGGCACAAAACAGGAGCAGAGAGCAAGTTTCTGAAACATGGGTTAGTGGATACTCTCATCAACTGCTCCGACCGCTCCATCTTCGTCATTTTCCCTTTTTTATTTTTTTTCCAAAATCACAAGTTTCATCCTCCCTTCACTACCGAGAGGGGTGAGGGAGGCGATTTCTGGATGGAGGTGGATGTGAAGGATGGATGTGAAGGAGCTGGAAAGGTTGTATGAGACTGTGTGGTGTGAAGATGGAGCGAGGAATGGAAGCAGTGCTGACGAAGGGAATGGCTCTGCTGTGGGTGTGAAGAGGAATGGAGTAAAGAAGAGAAAGAGGGCATCGTGGAGAATAGTGAAACAGCAAATCAGTCCAAGAGGGTTGGTGAGATATGAAAATCACATCTTCAGGATTGAGCAGAGATTTGGTGAGTTATACATCACGCCAAAACACAGATACATAAGGATAACAGGAAAGGGAAGAAAGGCGGTTCAGGAAGCACAGGAAATTCCAGTAATGACTTACGAGCAATTCTTTGACAGATACCTCTCACACATGCAGACATGGAGCACACCAGACATTAATGGCGTGAGAGTGCCAGGAGTTCAGCAGAAGTTCCTGCGAAGCATAATGGAAGAAGGAGTGCTTCCGATGACTGGTGATATGGTGAGGAGGTGTTGAAGGGATGGAAGACCTACACCTCATTCTCACACCAAGAGAAGAGCGGTTGAGAGAGCATGCACGACTTGCAGAGAATAGACACTACTTTGAGATGGAAAATAGAACATGCCCTCGTTGTAGACAAGGATTGCTTGATGAACATGCAGGTGTGTGCAGGATTTGCGGTTATCCAGAGTTTCATGAGGATGAACCTTGTAGCAGATGTGAGAATGGGGATTGCGACAAATGCAAGTATGCAAGGAGCTTGAGGAAGAGGATTGCAGAGCGAGAGGAGTGGTGGAGAAAGATAGTAAGGGGAGAGAGGTGTTGAAAATGGCAAAATGGAACGGGAGGTGCTAAACATGGAAAAGGGGTTAATGAGACAGGTGGAAAGGATATATGTGGATGTGATGAAGGAAGAGATTGTGAGGATGAAACAGGGAATAAAGAGTTTGAGGGTAACACTCAGCGATTTCCTTAAGTTGAATGATGAGGGGGTTCAATCACAACTTAATTCAATCAGTGAAATACTCTCTAAAGCGGAAGAGATGCTGAATATAGCAGAGATGAATATAGAAGAGATTGAGGGAGCTGTTGTAAGGGGTGAATAGGATGAAAGACTGGGAAAAGGATGTGCTACAAGGAAAGGTTTTACCGAACTTATACAGGGCAAGGGGTATCTCAAGCGAAATCAGTATGACAGAGCATATGAAGAGATTGAGGAGGCAATAGCAGTGATTGCAAATAAACTACTTCCAGAGTTGGATTTGATTGACTTACATAATATAGAGGTTTTTGCGTGGATTGATAGAAAGGATTTACCTCTCGGTGGTGGTGAGTAATCTTCTTTTTCCTTTTCTTTTTTACCACTTTCACATGCAAGGGTGGTGCTGTTTTGGCACCACTCCATGATGGAGGTGGATGTATGGATATGAGTGGAGTAGGATATGTGGATGTTGTGTTTGTGGAAAGGAATGGAAATAGAGAAACATGGGTTGCGGAATGCCCATTCTGCAAGCAGTATGCAATGATTGTCAGAGAGCGAAGGGTTGTGAAGGATGGGTGTGTGGATGTGGAGTGGAGAGTAGAGGAGGCGTGTATTCACTTCTGCAACTTGTTTCCACTTGCATACACAGCGATGTTCTCCTCTTCGGAGAGGAGGTGAAGTGGGATGAAGGGAGTGAGGAGGATAAAAGGAATGAAAGGATGTCTTGACCTCACAGTATATCAGGATGAGAAGCCAATAATCACCTATTATCTCTTCCCAAGAATGAAGCTTGCTTTTCGCAAGTTCAGAAATGGTGAGAAGAAAGGAACAATAGAGGAGACGGACTACAACTTTGCATTTGAACTTTGCTGTGAGCTGTGTAATTTCAGGGCAAATGGAAGAAAGGTGGAGGGGAGATTTGTGCAGTGGCTTAAGCAACGACAAAAGAGAGGAGAGGTGAAGGAGCAGAGTGATGCAGTAATGCAATTGTTCAAGAAAGGAAAGGTAGAATTGAGTGGATTGGTGTTTGTGAGGGGGTGAAGAAAGTGGATTTTGATGTGCTTCCATTCGAAGTCCAAAGAGAAGTAGAACGCAGAGTAAGAGAAGGAATGCTTAAAACAATTGACATAATTCTAAAATCCTCTTGTATTAGCGAGAACTATCGCAGGAATTTAGAGTATATGAGACAAATGCTTCTACTTGAAGAGGCGAAGGAGGGTTGAGTAAAATGCAAGAAGAAGAGGTTGTAGATTTTTCTGATGTCGTGAGGAAAGAAGTGATGGAAATAGTGAATGAGCGAGAGTGGTGGTGCCATCACTGCTCCACACATATGCCAGTTGACTCAGTGGTTGAGATTAAGGAGGAGAATGGAAGGAGATATGCAGTAGTCAATCTCTATTGTATTGCCTGCGATACTTACTTGGATACACTGTATTGGTATGAATAAAGGTGGTGATGAAAAATGAAAACAGTAACATTCCCCCTCTCTTTCTTCAACAAAGTGTATCAGCAATTTGCTCCATACTTTGAGGATGACAACGACATTCACTTTGACCCTACTGGAATATTCATTCAAGCAATTCTCTCTCCCTCTCCACAGTTAGAGGAAGAGGAAGTGGTTTTCAGTGAGGGAGAAGAGATGAGAATGTTTGTCGCTCATTTCAGTGAATGCACGGTTATTGGATGGTGCAGAGGTGATTTGAAGGAAGAGAGAGTTGCAGACATTCTCAAGGACTTCACGGCACAGAGGTTGTGTAACTCAAGCAGATATGAACAAGAGAGGGGAGCACTTCGTTTGTGGAATTGTGATTTGTTTTTGGGAAAGAATAAATGAAAGGAAGGTGATGTGTGTATGAAAATTGTTGTGAAGGGGTTGCCGAGTGGAAGGACATGGAATTATCAGAGAATTGCACAGCATATCAAGTAGGATGTTCTGTAACTGTTGCAGAAGAATAAGGACAGTGTTGAGGAGATAATTACAAGGAAAAGGGGAACACTTAAAAATCCTTCTGAACGAGGAGGAGATACGGAAGTATGCAAAATTGGGAAAGAAGGAGTTGCCGAAGTTCAAAATGCAAATAATGCGAGTGAAGAAGGCAATTCAGAATGAACTTGGATGGAAAGTGAGAATATATGATGCGAACAATTTGGTGATTTACTTTGATGCAGAGACACTTAACACGCTGATGTAAGCAGTTTTGCACATTTCTTCTCTCTCTTTTATTTTTTCCATTTTGAGGTGAGGATGTGATGAAGGATGTTGTAGATGTTCATTATGGTGAGCCTAAAAGAGGATGTGGATTTCGCAAAATTTCTTCAAGGTCAAAGGTTTTCTACTACCTTTGTGGGAGTGGAATTCCTCTTCCTTGTGATAGGTTGCCATATAAGTTGGATGTGTGTCCAGTTTGTGGTGCAGGCATCAAATTCCATAGGGGCTTTCAGTGGCTTGACTGGAGAAGATACGCAGGAGAGCATAATGAATGTGAGTGCGATGAATACTGCTATGTTTGTCATCCAAGGCAAGGAGAGAGATATGGATTGATGTGGGTTGGAGAGCGGTTTTATACACCGAGGTCATTCATACTTGAAGCAGAGAGGTTAGGGGTTTCAAAACTTGTTTCAGCATTTCCAAAGGGTTTAGAAATTGGAAAAACAAAGGTTTTACTGGCACATAGGAAGGCATGGAAAGACAGAGAGCCAGCGATATTCTATGCATTTGTGGTGAAAAGAGTGGATGTGCTTGTGAAAGCAGAGGAAGCAGATGAAGAATGGGTAGAGCGGTTGAGAGAGAAGGGAGTGAATGTTATTATTGTTGGAAGGAATGAGGAGAAGCAAATAACATTAGATGAGGTGAGTAAGAAAGAATGAGGTGTGAAATTTGTGGAGTGGAGTTGCGAGTTGAGCATGACACTAAATTCGGTTATGTTACTTTCTATTGTCCCAACTGCTCAATTAGAAAGCAGATGGAATGGATTAGAGTTGCAAGGAAATCCCGCTCTGCATATATCACAGCAACACTCCACAGTTTAGAAGAGAACGAAAATGTTTATCTATCGGCTGTTGGGGGAGAGAGGATAACAAAGATGTTCTGGTGTGTGCATACAATTGTAGTGCAGGGAATTGCAGAGATTTCAAACACGACAGTGCGAAAATTGAATGGAGGAGCGGTTGAGGTTGGTATTGTGCTTCACAGAAAGAAGGTGAAGTAAGATGAAAGGGGATGTAACACTTCTCACAAAGTATCGTCCTACATCTCTTGATGAAATTAAGGGACAGGACAGAGCCGTTAGGTTATTGAAGTCAATTTCTACAATCACTACATCACCACACTTTCTCTTTGTTGGAAGGAGTGGAGTAGGAAAAACAGCAACGGCATACGCATTCGCAAATCATCTTGGTGTTGAAGTGGTAGAGATGAATTCAAGTGATGAGAGGGGGATTGACACTGTGCGTGAGAAGATTAAGACAATTCTGTTTTCAGCATCACCAAAGATTTTGCTTTTGGACGAAGCAGACCAAATGACGAAGGACGCTCAATTTGCATTAAGGCGTTTGAGTGAGATAGTAATTCAGAAGAATATGCCAACTCGTATCATAATGACGGCAAACTATGAATATAAGATTATCACAGCAATCAAATCACGATTTGCAGTGCTTCGCTTCTCATCACTGAAGGAGGAGACAATTGCAGAAATTGTGAAAGATGTGATGAAGAATGAGAACATTAGAAATGATGAGAGAATTGTGCAATTAATAGCGAAAGTGTCAAAGGGAGATGCAAGGAGTGCATTGAACTATGTTGAGATGTTGAAGAAGATGGACTATGAGGCGTTTGTTTCATATATAGCAGAGGAGGCAACAAGGGTATCGTTGGCGAAAGAGGTATTGGATGCTTGTGTTGATGGAAACTGGCAGAAGGCATACTTCACACTCAAATCACTGTTTTACACACACCAAGCGGATGGAAGGAGAGTTGTTGAAGTTCTGTTTGACGCTATTGAGGAGTTGGAAGTCTCACCAAACACAAAACTTCTAATCTACAGGTCGCTGGCATTCACAGAGCAAGGAATTAATGCAGAGTGCAATCCACTTGTTCAACTTTCTGCATTTGTTGCTGACACAATTAGAATACTCCATCATTCTGATATGGTGAAGTGAATATGGATGCACAAAAGATTTTCCCAATCTCATTTTCAGACATTTACAGGTATTTGAAATGCCCATTTTCACTACTCTTGAGGAAACAGAGGGCACCAAAAATTGAGACAATCTTACCGAAGCACGTGAAGAGAGGAGAAATTGTGCATGAGATTGTTGCACAGTATTATCGGAAGGTACTTGGTAATGATGTTGTTTATGAGAGGAGGAAAGAGCCGTTTCAGGTGCTGATGCAAGTCAGTGGAACAAATGGGTATGAGCGATTTTTCAGGAACTTTCTGAAGTTTGAGGAGAGAAGAATTCAGAGAGGGTGGAAAATTGTTGAAGTTGAGCAGGAGCATATGACACAGTATTTCAGAGGAATTTGCGATGCAGTATTCTGTGATGAAAGAGGGAGGAGAATTGTGCTTGACTGGAAGGTTTCATCATACTTCAACGAAAATTATGAGATGCAGGGAGCAATTTACAAGCATATAGCAAGTGCTGATACAGTTATTTTCCTTTTGCTTGGCAGTGGTCGTGAAATTATTGTAAATGTAAAGGGAGCAGAGAGAAAACTTCAGGAGATTGTGAGAAGAATGTTGGAAGGAAAGTTTGAGAGAAATGAGGATGAGAAAGTATGTAGTGAATGCGAATATTCAGTATTCTGTCTTCAGCAAAAATACTGGAACTGCTTTGAGGAAGTGATGTGGAGATGAGGATTGAGGAAGTGCGAGAAGAGGTGAAGAGAGCAGTCAAGGCAAAAGAGTCAATTCTGCTTTACGGGAAGTCAGGAGTGGGAAAGACATCAGTGGTGTATGATGTTGCTCACGAGTTAAATATGAGTGTAAGTGAAATCAACTCATCACTCTGTTGTGATGCAAGTATTGTTCAGCTGATAAAAGTGCAACTACAGAATGGAACGCTGACACCAACAATTCTTCTACTTGATGAGGTGGATGGATTTACTCATATTAAAGAATTGTGTAAAGTCCTCAAAGCAAGTGTGAAAGTGCCTGTTGTGCTAACTGCAAACGAATTCTCACGAAAGATGGAGTGTATGAAGGGAATTGCAAGGGTGATATATGTGACAGAGCCAGAGTTCGTGGATGTTGGATTTGTTCAGGTCAAGGACTTCAGACAGGCAGAGTTGATGAAGAGAGGAATAAGTGATGGATACTTTGATTTGAGTGAGGAGGAAGAATTTGAGAAGGCGTTACTCACTGGCGATTTCACTATGCTTGGATACTCAAATGAAATTGCAGAGAAGTTGCTTGATGCATCAGCACAACATCTTCAAGGATTTTATGCACTTGCATTTGCTATTGCTTTGAAAGTCTGTGACGATATAAAGGATTTGAGAGTATTGAATGGTATGAAAGTCAAAAGGAGGTGAGATAATAATGGATGTTGAGGAGAGGTTGAGAGGATTAGCAACGCAATTTAGTGCAGATGTTGGAAAAGTGCAAGAGATTTTTAGCAGATACTTGCAGGATGAGAGAGTTGCAAAATATACTGGTGAGCAGAGGGCGAAAATTGCCCTTCTTTTCACACGGCAGGAGTTGATGAAATTGAAAGCAAGTATAACGATAAATTTTGTTCCAATTGGGATGTTTGTTGAACGGAGATATGGTACAGATGTTGTTGGATTTTCACTGAAAAGTAATGATAGAACAAAAGTTGAGCCATTTGTGCTGACAGTTCCAGTGAAGTATCAGAAATTTGTTGAGGATGTTGAGTTTTTCAGCATCTATTCACTCTCATATAGGGATAATGGAAGGATGCGAATTTACACATCAGCAGAACTTCAGCGAAGCACAAATATAGCAGATGAAATCACCTTCATTCAGAAGTTTTGGAATATTGTAGAGTTGAATGGACTAAATGAAGTAGTGAGTAGAGAGAAGCGATGCGATGTATATGGAGGGGGACAAATACCTGACCCAACGAAGAAGTTGCTCTTATTCACAGCGATTGTAGAGAGAAAGCGAAAGGGAGTGAGTAGGAAAGGCACTGGCTATGTTCTCGTTGAAGTGAGTGATGAGACACTTCCAATAACTGAAAAAGTAGAGTATGATGAGCAGGGAAATCCTATTGTTCTTTCGTCACGAATGACAGTTTGGCTTCATCAGCGGTTTGATGTTGTTAATGAAGGAGATATTGTGAAGTTTTTAGGCACAATTCAGCGAGGAAATGATGGGAAAGTTTTTGCTAATGCCTGTGATGTGTGGATAATTGAATGAAGAGGAGGTGATGTGAGAATGGCAGATTTGGATGAGATGATTAAGGACTTGCTTGGTGAAAAGAAGGAGGAGGAGAGAAAAGAGGAGAGTGGAGAGAAAGAGGGAAGCGGAGAGGAGAATGTAGTGAAGGAAGAGGTGGTGGAGAGTAGTATTCAGAGTGTTCAGGGAGAGCAGGAGCAGAAGGAAATTCCTCCTCAGGTTATCTCTCCTTCATCGTTATCATCCTCTTCTTTAGTTACAACGGAACAGGTGGAACAGAGAGGAGAGAGTGGGCAAAGGGTTTTGAATATTGCAGGTTATGATATTGAACTTGATGAGGACACACAAAAGTTGGTGTTTTTAATAGCAGGAGAGAAGGGTGCTGGAAAGACAACACTTGCATTCAGTTTTGATGGAGTGAAATTGTGCATTCCATTTGACACCAAGTCCTTTGTTGTGAAAAGGACACTCTACAACAACGACAGCAGCATAATTATTGCTTCCTGTCTCAAATATTTTGCGAATGCAGTCGTGTTTGAGCAAATCACAGAGGCATCTGCTCGTTTTTATGATTGCATCGTGAAACTGCTTGAGCACATTCTTCAGAACAATTCAGAGTTTCAGGGAAGGAAGATTGACTGGATAATACTTGACAATTTTGAGAACTTTTCAAGAATTGCAGAATATACAGCACGCTTTCACAACAAACTTCAGGCGTTTGACACACCACAGAAGGACGTCTTTTTCAAAATCTGGGGAGAGCGAAACTGGTATATTCGCAACATCTTTAATCTTACATATCACATCGCAAGGAAAGGCGTGATTTACACAGTGTATCTGACTGAAAGAGAGGAGATTGTGAATGGAGAGGTGCGACAGAAGAGGAAAGAGCCTGCGTGGGTAGATGCTGTGAAGTATGAGACAGATATTGCGTTGAAGGTTGAGAGAAAAGAGCGAAGATACTTGGTGGAGGTGTTGACTTCAAAGTATGACGACATCATTCCAAATGATGCGATAATTGATGTGACAGATGTCTTCAAGACAGGGTTTTTCACAGTGCTTCAGGACAAGTCAAGGGTGGCGCTTCCAAAGATTTTGTGAGGAGATGTAGGAAAATGATGAACACTGACCTCCTCTTTTATCCATTTTTTCCACGAGAGATTGGCATTCCTCATGATGCATATTTTCAGAGAAGGACTTGCACAACTTCAGAATTCTTTGAAGAGATTGACCAAGCAAGGTGGAGTAAGAAGCAAATATATGCTGGAGTTTATGCACTTGATAATGAGAAAGTTGTGATTGACAGAATAGCATTTGATATTGATGCTCCATCACTTATAATAGCAAAGAAAGTTGCACTGAAACTCTGTTCAATTCTCAACGATTTGGACTTGCAACCTGTTATTGTATTCAGTGGAAGGAGAGGATTTCATGTTTATGCCTTTCTCACAGCAAAGCAAATGAATAAGGCGTTTGCAAGATGTATCACAAGGTTATTATGTTTGGAACTCACAAAGGAACTTCCTGAAAAAAAGTTTGTTGATACTCACTTCTTCGGAAATATACGAGGGATGCTTCGTGTTCCAAATACACTTCATTCATCACGACACTATGCAATACCACTAACACAAGAAGAACTTATAAGGTATGATATAATGGATATAGTGAGGAGGGGAAGGTCAGTAAGAGATATTGATGGAATTGAAAGGGATGATAGAACAGTGATTGATATTGCTGATGAGGTGCAAATACAGACGACACGACATACCAACAATAATTACTCCATTCAGAGTGTAGAGAATGTGGGAGAAATAGGTATGGATATAATAAGAGAACTTGTGCGTGAATGTGTTATTGATGAACTACTCACAAGTTCAGAGCCTGCACACATTTTGCGATTTGACTTTGTTTCAGAGTTGATGTGTGCAGGATTTAGTGAGGAGGATGTATTAGGGATTTTCACACGCTACTTCTCGTTTTGGGATGATTTTGATATTGAGAAAACTCGTTATCAAATTCACCACATTTTTCAGCACAACTATCTTCCTCTTTCTTGCAGTAAGTTGCGAGAATATGTGAGATGCAGAAGATGTGGATGGTGGTATTTGTGGAGGTGAGGAGGATGAGAGGATTGCTTATAACAATACACAGGTATGGAAGAAGGATTATGATGTGGATTAGGAGTGAGGATGGAAAGAAGAGGAAGGTGTATGTGGATGACTTCTTTCCATACTTTTATGTTCAAGATGCAAGTGGTGAATACAAGAGTTTGTTTGGTGATAATGTAAGAAGGATTGTAGTGGACGACCCTTCAGAAGTGCTAAAGGAGCGGGAGAAGTATGGAAAAACATATGAAGCGGACATTCCATTTGTGCGAAGATTTCTAATTGATACAGGCATCAAATCAGGAATGGAATTTCCACACTTTGGCACGGTAAGTTGGAGAGAGATTAAACCTATTGAAGTAAATATTGAGCCTGTGGTATTGTATTTGGATATTGAGGTTATTTCAGAGAAGTTTATTGAGCCAGAGAAGGCGACAGAGCCGATTGTTGCACTCTCATTCACAACAAACAAAACAGATGTGATTTGCACACTCACAGTGAAGTTTGAAAAGGAAGTGAATGAGAGGAATTGGAAAGTAATCTCCTTTCCAACAGAGGAGATGCTCCTGAAATTCTTTGTTCAGGTGTTGTGGAAACTAAAACCTGATATTTTGACAGGATGGAACATCATAAAATACGATTATCCATACTTATTGAAGCGGTTTGAGCATAATGAAATTTATCTTGATACATCTTCTTTTGAGGTGTTTGACTTATATGAGGCATACAGGAAACTTTATCACCAACCCTCGTATCATCTGAAGCGAATAGTTGAGTTTGAGTTTGGAGAGAAGCGAGAGAGTTTCGCTGATGTCAGGCACTTATGGGAGAAGGACAGACAAAGATTTCTTGAATACAATCGTGATGATGTGAGAGATGTGAAGAGGATTGATGAGAAGCATAATATCATCAAATTCTTCCATACACTAAAGACAGCTGTGGGAGTTGAGGAACTTGATGGGTGTTTCTCATATTCACGGCTAATTGATACACAACTTTTAAGGATTGCTCGTGAGATGAATGTTGTGCTTCCGACAAGCACAGGTAACAATAAGCGAGAGAAGTATGAGGGAGCAATTGTAGATGTCTGTGGAAAAGGCATTTTCAGGAATGTCGCTGTCTTTGATTTCTCACGGTATTATCCCAATATCATTCACACTTTCTTCCTCTCACCTGAAAATTTGAATGATGAAGGAGAATTGGAAATTGATACAGGCAGAAGAAGGGTGAGAGTGAGAAAGCGAAAAGGAATTGCACAGCACTTGCTTTCACTGTTCTTCAGAATGAGAGATGAAATTGAAGAGCAAATGCGAAAAGTTCCTGTTGGAAGTGAGGAATATCACTCGTTGAACCTGCGGAAACAGGCAATAAAAGGATTGACAAATGCTGTGTATGGTGTTTTTGGCTTCAGTGGCTTTCGTTTGTTCAGAGTGGAACTTGCAGAAGCAATTACAGCACTTGGAAGAGAGGGAATAACTGTTGCAAAGGAGATTGCATCAAGACACGGTTACAGAGTTGTGCTTTCTGATACTGACAGCATCTATGTGCAGATACCATTTGAGAGAGTTTCAGAGTTTCAGGAAGTATTGAATAACGAAATTGCAAGGTATTTCAGAACAAAATATGGTGTTGATGATGTTGAACTGAAACTGAAGTTTGAGAAGTATGTGGAAAAGATTTTGCTCACAGGAGTGAAGAAGCGGTATGCGATGAGAGTTGTGTACGAAGGAGGTGAGTGTGATTATATGGTAGTGAGAGGGTTTGAAAATGTGAGAACTGATTACTCCCTCTTCACTCGTGAGATGATGGATGAGTTGTTCAAGATGATTTTGTATGATGGAGTTTCAAGGGAGGAGTTGCTTGCATTCTTAAGCACAAAGAGAAAAGAGATGAGAGAGCGAAATCTTGTAGAGATTGGCATTCCGAAGGGAATTCGCAAATCGTTGGAACAATATGATGCAAATACTCCTCACATCAGAGGTGCGATGTATGCAAACAAATACTTGGGAGCAAATTTCACAATTGGAGACAAAGTGCTAATGCTGTATGTGAAGGGTATAAGAGGATTTCTACCGACAGATGTTCTTGTTTTTAATGAGGAAATGCCAATTGATGAACTTGAAATTGAAATTGATTGGAAGAGGATGGAGGAGGTGAATATTTTGAAGAGAGTTGAGCCTATTCTGGATGCTCTTGGCATTTCTCTTTCCTCTTCTTCACAGTCCAAACTCTTCTGAAAGGAGGTGAGAAAGAAGAATGGAGGAGATAGAGGAGAGAGTTGAGGAAATGAACGAGAGTATGGAAGAAATGAGTGGAGAGGGGGCAGTAGTTGAGGAAGAGAAGAGTGAAGAAGTGAAAGAGGAGAAGGAGAAAGTGCCAGTAATTGAGTTTGACATCACGAGAGATGCTCTATTGGAGTTCATAAATCTTGCAAGTGCAGGCGGTTTGCTTGATGAAATCTCCTTCACTGCTTCGGAGAAGGGACTTGTGGCGGTGAATGTTGACCCTGCGAATGTTATGTTGAGTGCAGTAGTGTTTCCAGCGGACTTTCTGCTTAGAGCACCAAAAACAAAACGAGAGAATTTGTGGATAGAAGCGGACAGAGTTAGCAAGTTGCTCACGCACATGGAGAAGGATGGCATTCATGTAAAAGTCACAAAGGAGAAATTTGAGATAAAGTCAGCAACAAAGAAAATAGTTGCACCACTGCTCGCAAGAGAAGGAAGGAAGGGCATCTCAAAGATTGTTGAAATTTCAGATGATTTGAAAATTGTGCCAAAGTTTGAATACAACTATAACTATGAGCTGCAAGTGTCAGAATTGTTGAATGCACTGATGATAAAGGATGCAGATATTGTCTTTCAGTGCTACAAGAATAGTGTGAGCATCACGCAGTATGATGTTGAAGGAGAGTATGAGACAACAACGCTTCTCAAATTTGCAGAGGAGGGAGAAGCAGAGTGCAAGGTTATTCTCTCATACGAATACTTGCGGAAAATCCTTTCAGTATGCGATAAGAGCAATTATGTTGTGTGCAAGTTCTCAAAGGAAGTGCAACCTGCCCTGCTTCAGTATGCAAGTCCAAATGGGTGTGATGCAGTATTCATAATTGCACCGAGAATTGGGGAGGAGTTCTAATTTCTCTCCTCTTCTTTTATTTTGCTAAAGGTGAGGAGAAATGCCACGAAAGGTGTTTGGAAGTTTAGATGAGTTCAAATGATGAATTGGAGAGGTGGCAACACCAGTACGCTTCACTTTCAATATCACAGAGGGAGGGGAGGTTATAGCAGAGCCAACGAAAACAACACGACCACTTGTTTATGCATACATTCGTATCACAGATGCAAAGAAAATGGAAGAGATGGAGAAGATGTTGAAGGAGAGTGGATTTCAAGTATGGAAACTGAAGGCGTATGAATGGGACACAGAGAAGGCGGTGGGTGTGAAAGTGAGAGTGGAAGAGGAGGTGTGAAGATGTGAAAAAGGTTGATGTGAGAAGTGTTGCGTGTGATGTTGTAGTTGTAGTAGAAGAGAAGAATAGAGAATATGGCAGTGCCTTCCAGAAGGTTAGTGAAATTCTCTCCATTCTCTTCCCAAACGGTATCCCGACAAACAAATATCATGATGTTGCAATCCTCATTAGAGTGCTTGACAAGATTTGCAGAATTGCAAGTGCGAACGACAAGAATGTGAAGAAGGATGCATGGCTTGACATTTGTGGCTATGGCTTATTGAGGTTGAGTGAAGGTGATTTGAATGGAGTTGAAAGTAAGAGAATATAAGTTCAACGATGGAGAGAAGAAAGTGGAGTATGTCGTTCCACCAACAAACACTCCATTCTTCAGTGTTGTGTTCAGTAAGAAAGGTGAAGTGAGAATGATTGCAATTCATCAAAGAGTGCTTGAGTATCATGAAGCAGTAGTGTTAATGTCTTTGCTTTGTGGAGTGATTAAGGATGAGAAATGAGGTCGCCGATTTGCTGGTTTGGTGGAAAGGGAAATTTAGTGGGAAAGTTACTTCAATTTGTTCCTCCTCATGAAGCATATCTTGAGCCATTCTTTGGTGCTGGCTCCCTCTTCTTTGCCAAACGACCAGCGAGAATTGAAGTGATTAACGATATAGACAGGAACTTGATGAACTTCTATTCAGTGCTTCGTGATGAAGAGAAGTTTGCCCACTTTCACAGATTAGCATATCTCACTCCTTATTCAAGATGTGAGTATAATGAAGCAAGGAGGAAATTTAGGAACAAAGAGTGGAAGGATGATGTGGAGAGAGCATACCTGTTCTTTGTGATTGCGAGGATGAGTTTTGCAGGACATTTTGGTCATTCGTGGGGGTATGCAGTAAAAGATGCGAAAAAAGTGCTTGCTGGATTTCTTTCTGCAATAGATGCTCTTCCAGAAATTCATGAGTGTTTGCGTTGTGCTTTGATTGAGTGTGACGACTGGCTCTCTGTTTATGAGCGTTACATACTAAAGTGGCGAGAGAGCAGTATGAAAGTATTTGTATATTTAGACCCGCCATATCTCAAGGATGTGAGAAGGGGGGAAGAGAAATACATCCACGAATTTACAGAGGAACAGCACGAGGAACTAATTGAAATTGTAAAGAGAGAAAGAGATGTAAGGATTATGCTCTCTGGTTCTCCCTCTCAACTATATGAGGAATTGGAGTGTTATGGGTGGCGAAAGGTATGCTGGGATGTTGCTTGTCATGCCGTTGCAAAAACATCGGAAACAGGCATTCAAGGTGAGAGAGCGACGCACAAGAAAGGTCAGCGAAGAATAGAATGCATCTGGATGAATTACTCTGTGAGAGGAGAACAGTTAAAACTTTTGTGAGGAGGTGATATAAATGAAAACACCGAGAGTTGAGTTGTTGAGTTACTATTATCCAAAAGAAGTTATGAAGCAAATACTCCAAATCAGTGATGGAAGAGAAGTGCCATTTGAAGTGATAGTGAAGCGAGATTATTCAAGTGTGTTTGAGCACATCACTTTCACATTCAAAATCACTTGCTCAATTGCAATTTCAAGAGAGTTGCTTGAACATAGGATTGCGTCGCATACAGCAAGAAGCACAAGATATTGTGATGAGAGTGAGTTTGATGTTATCCTTCCTTCCGAACATATAAATGAAGAGAAACTGAAACTCATCTTTGAGGATGTAGTAAGTGTTACAAGGCAGTGGTATAAGGTTTTGCAGCAATTGTATGGAAGAGAGATTGCTCGTTATGTCCTTCCACTGACAACAGAAACACAATACATTCTCACCATGAATGCAAGAAGTTTAATCAATTTCTTTGGCTTGCGTTTATGTGTTAGAGCATCACCAGAGATAAGAGAAATTGCAGAGCAGATGTTGAAGTGTTGTAGAGAAGTTGCATCAGAGATTTTCAATTTTGTTGGATGTAGAGGTGTGAATATGAGTGTATGTCCTGAAGGAAGACCAAGACCAGATAGTTGTCCATACAGGAGTAAAGTACCACTGAAGGAGGAGAAATGAGGAAAGGATACAGTGATGAATACAGAACAAAGCAAATGTTGGTGGAGCAGTATGGAAAGGATAATGTCATCAAAGTGGCAATTGGCTCTTTTGGTGCTGACTTCCTCATCCTCAACAAAGGAAAGTTGGTGAAGGTGGTAGAGGTGAAAGGAACAAGGAAAAAGGTGTGGTATCCTCTACCAAGGGAGAAGGAGCAATTGTGGAGAATTTTTCACTTCTCACAAATTCATGAATGTGAGGCAGAGGTGTGGATTTGGACGAAGAATAGAGGAAAGAAGGAATTGAGAGTTGTGGATGTGAAGGAGTTTGTAGGGGGTGATGAATGATGGTAGAACTCACAGAAGATGTGTGTATTCTGTGTGAGATGATTATAGAGGAGTGCAAGAGAGAGTGGAGCAAGGAGGACATCATGAAAATATTTCCACAAGTGCCAGGGCGAGTGATTGATGAGGTGCTTAACTTTCTGTGTAAGTTTGATTTTCTGAAGAGAGAAGGAAGCAAATACAAAATCACAGAGTTTGGAAAGAAGTTTCTGAAACTTCCAGTAGAGGGAGGTGGTGAGTTTGATGCAGATTAATCCAAGGGAAGTGGTAGAGAAAGGCTACCTGAAACTCTCTCCTTTCAGCAAGATACAGCAAGTTGGAATTGATTTGTCAATTGAAACAGGAGTGGAAGTGAGGAAGCACAGATGGCAGTTGGTGCGAGTGAATGAGGAATTTCATCTCTCTTCAGATGTTTTCGCCGTTCTATTTCCAAGAAGCACGATGTTCAGAAATGGAATGATTGTGGAGTGTGGTGTTGTTGAACCTGGGTATGAAGGAAGACCAGTGGTAGCAATACATGCAACATCTCTGAATGCAGGAGAAGAAGACATAATCCTCAACAAAGGCTCAAGAGTTGTGCAAGCAATCTTCTTCAAAGCAAACTCCGCCTCAACATACAACGGAAGTTATCAAGGTGAGGGTTTGTGAGTGATGTGGAGCAAGTTAAGTTTATTATTGCGTATCTGAAAGGTTTGTTGAGAGATGCAAGGAGGAAGGGAGACAAGGAGTTGGTGAGATATGTTGGAGAAATTATTAGAATTTATGAGGCGAGATTACAATCTCAAAACGATAATAACTGAAGAGTGTCACGGATTGAAGAAAAATGAAGTAATTTGCTTTACAGAGATTACTTCATTTCCTCTCCTTACACTAACATACAGTAAAAAGACAGGTGATTTTGTCCTTGTAATTGAACGAAGGTTTATTGCACACTACTCAATACTCAAAGCACTAACTGAAGCCTTTAATCCTCATTTGCAGGCATAGTGGAAAAGGTAAGGAAAAGGAGGTGATAGAAAATGGTATGGTGGAGTGAGATGAGAAAGAGATTGGAGGCAAAGCAAAAGTATATGTTTTCAATATTCTGCTTTCTGTTTGGTGTTGTTGTAGGGAGAGAAGGAGCACTACAAGCAATAGCACCGCTTGTCTTCGCATTCACAGGACTGGGAATAATAACGATGATTTACTACACACTGCTTCTCATATCAACACTTGCATCAGTAAAGGAGAGTTAAGGAAATCTCCCCTCATTTTTTCTTTTTAGTAGGAGGTGATGTGAAAGTGAGAGCAGTAGAGGAATACATCACCAAAAAGACATGGAGAGTGCATGAGAATGCCAATCGCATACCAAGTATAGGTGGATTGAAAACATATATTGCGGAGAAGGTAATTGCAAAGCACGCTCTCTCTATTTATCCAGAGGAGGTGAGAAATGCACATCTACTTGGAGAAATTCACATACATGACCTTGGACATGGAATTGGAGGATATTGTAGTGGGTGGAACTTACTTCAACTACTGACACAAGGCTTCTATGGAGGAAGAGGCACACTGAAATCAAAACCTCCAAAGCACTTCACATCAGCACTTGGTCAGTTGCTCAACTTCATAGGAGTGATTTCACAGGAGTGGGCAGGTGCTCAAGCAGTAAATTCATTTGATACCTTACTTGCACCATTCATTCATTACGACAAACTCTCATACAGACAAGTGAAGCAAGCAATCCAGGAGTTTGTGTTTGGATTGAATGTTGCATTAAGATTTGGGCATGAAACACCATTCACAAATATCACATTTGACATTACTACTCCAACTGATTTGAAGAATGCACCAGTGATAGTTGGTGGCATTCCTCAAGACAAAACCTACGATGAGTTTGAGGAAGAAAGAGAGATGATAGACAGAGCATTCTTGGAAGTATTGGTGGAAGGAGATGCAGATGGAGCAGTGTTTCGCTTTCCAATTCCAACATACAACATCACAAAGGAGTTTGATTGGAAGAATGGATTTGCAGAGGCTCTTTCAAGGGCAGCAGGAATGTTCGGTGTGCCATACTTCCAGAACTGTATTAGTGGAGGAATAAATCCTGAAGATATTAGAGCGTTATGTTGTCGCCTAAGCTTGGATTTGCGAGAGTTGCGAAAGAAGACAGGAGGACTATTTGGCTACAACGACAACACTGGCTCAATTGGTGTGGTGACAATCAATCTTGTACAAATAGGATTTCTCACAAAGGATGATGATGAGTTCTTTGAAATATTGGATGAGAGATTGGAGATTGCAAGAACTGCACTTGAGATTAAGAGAAAGGTGGTAGAGGAGAGCTTTGAGCGAGGATTGTTTCCATACACAGCACAGTATTTACACACACTCAACAATCACTTCTCAACAATTGGAGTTGTTGGTGGAAATGAGATGTGCCTAAACTTTCTTGGCTGTTCAATTGCAGAAAAAGAGGGAAAGGAGTTTGCAGTGAAAGTGCTAAAGTATATCCGTGACAAAGTGAGAGAGTTTCAGGAAGAGACAGGACATCTCTACAACTTGGAAGCAACACCAGCAGAAGGATGCTCATACCGTTTGGCAAAGATTGACAGAAGGAGGTTTGGAAAAAAGATAATCACATCAGGAACAGCAAAAGCACCATTCTACACAAACTCAACACAACTACCAGTGGATTGTGATTTTGATTTAATTGATATGCTCAAGCATCAAGAGGAGTTGCAAACGCTATACACAGGAGGAACGGTGTTTCATGTGTTCTTGGGTGAAGGAATTCCAGAAAGTCAGTGTTATGAGATTGTGCCAAACTTCATCACTTGGCTCTGCACAAGGTTCAAACTTCCATACTATACACTCTCACCGACATACTCGGTGTGTAGAAAGTGCTCAAGGAGATATTCTGGTGAGGTTCGTATATGCGAGCAGTGTGAAAGTGAGTGTGAAGTGTATTCCAGAGTGGTGGGATACTACTCATCGGTGTATGATGCATGGAACATAGGAAAGAGAGAGGAGTGGAAGAGGAGGAGGATGTTAAGTGTCGGAGAAATTATGTCAACACTATGATGCAGTAAGACAGGATTTACTTTACTTTCTTTTTCATCTCAAAAATGTGAGAGTAATGAAGTGCTCAAATTGTGGAGCAGTAATTGCAAGGATTGAGGAAGGAATGTTTGACATTTCCAATTGTTCATGGAGATGTAAGAGATGTGGAATGTTATGGCTTTCATCAGATTTATGGGTTATTGAAGGAGATGTGATAATACCATACGGGTGATGGAGAAATGTGGAACTTGTATCGTGAAGGGAGTTTAGTGCCTCCTCTCATCTATTCAGATGGAAGAACACAAGAAGATGTTGTGCAAGAAATACTTGATATGTTCAAAGAAGGAAAGAGAATAGTGTTTTTACATGGAGCAGTCGGAACAGGAAAGAGTGCAATTGCTCTCAATCTTATTTCTCATTTCAAGCATGGAGGAATTGTAGTTGTGCCAACAAAGGTTTTGCAGAAGCAGTATGCAGATGATTACTGTAAGCGAAACAGGTTCAAAATCAGGAGTGGCAGAGGCTTCTTGAGGATTGACGAAATCAAGGGGAGAGATAATTTCAGATGCCTTCTGAAGAAGTGCTCAACATCAAGTCGTGAGTTGTTATGCACACGAAAACTCTCAAAAGGTGAGAGAAGACTGGATGTAGCAAAGCACTGTCCCTTCTTTTCACCAATTGTTCGTGCAAGATTTAAAGAAGCAGTAGAGAATGAACTTGATTGTGAATATGAGAGTTTGGATTATACTGGATGTGATGGAGTAAAAAGGTCAGTATTGAGAAGAGGAAAGAAGATTTGCACATATCACAGACAGTTCAAAGCATATGCTGAAAGTGATGTGATAGTAATGAATTCTGCGATATGGCTAACTGAAACACTTGGAACAGAGCGAAAGCCGTTGAGAGATATTGAAGTAATTGATGAATGTGATTTGTTCTTGGACAGTCTCACATTTGAGAAGAGTATCACACAATTTACATTCAAAAAGATGAGACAGGAAGTGCATGAATATGAGAAGGAGTGCAGAAAAAAGTATTTTCAGCTGACATCACTTCAGGAGTTTGCTGAAGCACAAAAACAGATTAAAAAACTCTTCCAGAGGATTGCTGATGTAGAAATGGACTTTGAGAAAATTCTGCTAAAAGGAAATTATAGTGGAGTTGCACGAGAGTGTGACATTCTCTTTCTTGAGGAGTTTGCTGAACTATATCGTGATGTATATGGTAGTGGAAGTGAGACACTTGAGTTTTTGCTTCAATTCTCAAGTGTGCTGTATGCAGTAGTGGAAAATGAAAAAATCACATTCTTTCTTCCGAACATGAAACTTGTGATGAAGAAGTTACTTGACCGTTCAGCAGACCATATACTGATGATGTCAGCCACAATTCAAAGTGAGGAGGTGCTTCAGAATTTCTATGGACTTGAGAACTTTGGAATTGTGATAGGAGAGCCAGAGTTTCAAGGAGAGTTACGATTGATGAAATGTGGATGTGAGGAGGTAATAAATGCAAAGAAATGGAATGATGAAGAGTTTAAGAGGAGATATTGGAGCAGTGTGAGAAGGATGATTAAGTTAGCAACATCACCAACACTTGTGCAAATCCATGCATTCAAGTATTTACCGCCACAAATTCGTGAGAGTGTGAAAAAAGAGAAGAGTGTTAAAGTGGAGGAGACGACTTATTCAACAGTAATGACAAGAGGAGTGGATTTGAGGGATGACTTGTGCAGAAGTATTGTGTTGTTGAAGTGTCCATTTCCAGATTTGAATTCCCCAATTCTTCAGGCAATCAAAAACTATGTTGGTGAGAGTGTGTTTTGGCAATATTATCATGACATAATGAGAAGAAATCTCATTCAGTATGTTGGAAGAGGGCTACGACATATGGATGACTGGGTAGAACTGTGGTCACCAGATAAACTTGTGCATACATTTCTAAAGAAATACTGGAAAGGAAGGATTGTAGAGTGTGATATGACAAGGAAGTTTGAAAAATCAACCTTTGACGAAAAATTTTTATGCTCAAAAGACAAATATCTTAAATGTGAAGGGAGGTGGTGAAGCAAGGCGTATGATGCGAGGAAAATGAGGAGAGTTGCAAACTTCTTGAGGAATGTTGGTAGGAGTTTGAAGGAAGTTCTTACCCACAAGAGCAAAGGATACAACGACATGGTGTTGATGGCATCTACAATCATCACCACAGTCGTCGTTGCGATAATCGGTGTTTACATCTCCTCGCAGATATATCAGACTGCAAATGTTGGAACATCGTCACCATTTAGCACAGCGATGAATGCGGCCATAAACATTATGAACACAACATTCCCACTGATTGTCGTCGTTGCAATAGCCATCATAGCAGGCGTGATAATGACATACCTGTTAGGTGGCTTCGGTTTCGGTGGAGGAGAGAAAGGTAAGAAAGGAGAATAAGCAGTGAAACAGTGGAGGAGGGTTTTTGTCCCTCCTCACACCCTCTTTTATTTATGCAAGAGAAATGAAAGAGAGAAACGAGATGCTGGAAATTGCAACTGTCATAGTTTCAGTAGTTGTGATTTGTATTGTAGGTGTCTATATCTCATCACAGGTATATCAAGCAACACCACCGATGCAATATAATGTCACAAAGTCAGTGATAAATGAGACATTCAACTCCAGTGAGTATGATACTTGGGTTCAGTTAGCCCATACAAATATAGTGAACGCTTCTGAAACAGTAACAGATTTGAGTGGTGCAACAACATACACCAGAGGCAGTGATTATGAGATGAATTACACTGATGGAAAGATAAAAGTGCTTTCAGGAGGAAACATGCAAAACTACACTGATTACCTCATCTCATACCAATACACTACGAGAGAGACATCACCATTCAACACAGCGATGTCATCAGCAACAAACATAATGAATGTTACAATACCACTGTTGGTAGTGGTGGCAATTGCAATAATTGCAGGAGTGATAATGAGAGAAATTTTGGGAGGGTTTGGTGGTAGAGAAGAAGGAAGGAAGTGATTTTAACCTCTCTTCACCACTTCTCTATTTTTTGATTGTTTAAGTTTAAAAGCGGGTGAAAGGAGGGTGGAAATACTCTCAACATCTTTCAACACAACTTAACTCCCCTCTTATTTGTCGCCTCCCTCCACATTCACCCTCCCATCAAACTTTTGGGTGATGAAAATGGGGAAGAGAAATTATAAGAGATTTATTGAGTTACTCACCCCTCCATCTGATGTAAAACTTTTATGCTACATTTTTCAACTTTATGAGTGGGGAATAAAGGAATTCACCAAAAAAGATTTGAATTTGTGTAAAAATCTGGAAATATGGTCAATAAAACACTCTCTTCAAAGATTACAAGAGAAAGGATTTGTGAAAGTGAGAGGTATTGCCAAGCAACCCAATAGCAAGATGTGGATGAAAGTTTATGAACTGAACGAGGAAAATGAGATTGTGCAGAAGTTACTTGAGTTGTTCAGAATTGTTGTAAATGGAGGTGAGAAAGTATGAAGAATGTATATGCAAAATATGTGAGAGCAAGACTTGAACAAGGAAACTTGATTATTGAAGTATCAAAAGATGCATTTAAGGATGATGAAGCGAAGAAGGAGACAGTAAAGGAATTGAGGCAAGTCATCAAAACCTACTTCGGCTTGAGGTTCTTCCTTCGTCTTTCAGTAGTGTATGCACTTACAGCACTCTTCTGTGCATGTGTTGCTTTGGCAATCATTTTGGTGATGTGAAGTGAAGAAATGGCTTTTTGCTTTGTTTGGAGTTGCAGTTGCAGTGAAGTTGGCAATCCTCTCCATAACACAATTTCAGCAACCTTTAATCGTGATGGATGAGACACTCTACTTCCTGCAAGCAAAAGAGATTTGGACAAATCACACCTACATCCTTCACAGCAAAACATTTGGTGCACAGTATCCACCACTCTACCCATTACTCCTCTCATCACTCACAGTGATTGCAGATGTGAATTTGCGATATATTGGTGGATTAGCAGTGAATGCAATTCTCTCTTCCCTCCTCATTTTTCCAGTGTTTGAAATTGCAAAAATATATTTGGATGAAAGGAAAGGAATTATCATCTCTGCAATCACAGTATTTGCACCAATCTCACTTACATACTCATTTGTGTGGATGAGTGAGAATTTGTATTTCCTCCTCTTTGCATATTCAGTGTTATGGATTTTGAGGAATGAGAAGGTGAAGGCAGGAATTGGTGTTGGATTGGCAACATTAACAAAAGTGATTGGACTTGCTCTTATACCATTCATGATTTGGAAGTTCAGGAGACAATCAATAGTGCCAGTAGTATTGACATTATCAGTTGCCTCAATTCATTTCCTTCTTTGCTTGAATGTAACGGGAGAAGCAACAGGCTATCACTACTCACCACATTCACCTTCCTCACCATTCCTCATTCAGTTGTTCCTTGCATTTGTGTATTTGAGTTGTGCAACTGCACCTTCACTCCTGAATTTTGATTTCAGGAGACATAGTGATATTATTACTCTTGCCTCTTCATACACACTAACAGTAGCATTTGCCTCACAACTTCCACTTGCACATGGAAGGTATTATGAGTGCTTAATTCCTTTCCTGCTCATTCCTGCTTTTGATGAGTTTGCAAGGACAAGAGCAAAAACAGTTGCTTTATGTGTTGTCGCATATCTCTTCTTTACTCTCTCAACACTCATTCATGCAGATATGGTGAATGCCTCGCTAACTCTTCCCATAATCCTCTCAACGACATTCACCCCTCTTATAGTATTTGCAATTGCTTTTGCTTTGCTCTATGCCTACATTCTGACAAAGGATGAGAAATGGAGGTGTGGTATTGCACTCACACTCCTCACATTCATTTTGATTGGAAGTTCAGTAGCAAATCTCTACAACATGCACAAAATCTCAACACAGGAGAGAGAGTGTGTTGTGTTCAAGGTGTTGAAGCAGAATTCAGGTGAGAATGTAGCATTCCTTGCAGACAAAGAGGAGTGGTGGGCAAACTACTGCTTATGCTGTTTCTATGCTCAACACTTCCTTCCGCTCACTCTCTCACCTACCACAGAGTATTTAATAGTGGAAAAGAAAGGAATTAATGAAGGGCAGAAACACATAGCAAGGCTGGAGAGGTGTGTTGAGGGAGATGAGATGCTTGTTGTGGAGAAGGTGAAGTAAGATGGTGTGGAACATCCTACTGGAAGTATATACAAGGAGAGGAGAGTTGGATAAACTACATACAATTGTGAAAGTAATTGAAGAAGTGCATAGAAAGCAATTGAGATACTTTGATAAAATTTGGAAAATACTTGGTAAAGGAGGTGATGAAAATGAGATTGAAAAAGGAGCAGAGAGAGGAAATGAAGCAGAAGATTGTTGAGTTTCTGAAAAATGTTAATGGTCATATAGCGACAATTCCGATACTCGCAAAAGTAATCAAAGCATCTCCACCAACAGCAAAGTCAATTGTTGGAGAGTTGGAAGTGGAGAAGAAGGTGAGAATTGTGAGATTGGGCAACGACTACATAGTGAAGTTGGAGAAAGGAGGTGAGTGAGTAAGAATGAGTGAGGAGTATTATGCACAGAAAGAAGGAGAAGGAGTAGAAGAAGAGGAAGAAGGTGCTGAAACACAGGACTTTGATGACTTTGATATCACAGCACCTGAAGGAAGATTACCAACGCCATATATCAGAGCAGATGAGACACTTTTTGATAATGAATTTGTTCGCTTTCTTGATGCACTCCTAAAGGACAGCACAACAAGGGAAATCGCAGAATACATACTCCGCTCATCTCTTTCAATCACTGCAAAAGAGAAGTTGATTTTGTATGCATACACACTTCTTCACAGAGAGTTTGCAATCACAAGATTGAGGGGAGAAAGAGATTTGCAACGCATTCTCATTCAGAAGTCACTAATTGATGCTGACTTGCCACTTGGACTGACAAAGTTTGACCTCACACCAGAATTCCATCATATCGTTGGATTAATCACAATTAAATTCCAAGCAAAGTTGTTGAGAAGTATGGATGGATTTGAGAGAATTGCACTCGTTTCACAGAGGCAGATAGTTTCAAGAGAGGAGTTGATGAGAATGGATGAGTATGAGTTGAGAGAGCGGTTGAGGAGGTATCCACAGAGGAGTTTCCTTGGCATTCTACCATTCTTTAAGAGGAGGTGATGAAAATGGTAGAGAAACTTGAAGGAAAAAGACTGGAGCAATTTTTGCAAGATGTAGAAAGAGAAGCATTTCATATACTTGCTCTTGTGAGAGACTTGCGTGTTGAAATCTCTCGTTGCAAAGAAGGCGAAGCATCAGACATAGATGTGATACAAATTGCAAATGATTTGGAGAGCAAAACTGAATATCTTTGTGAAATATGCAGTGACATGCCAAGAAGGTTGGGATATAATATTGAAACATCAGGGATTTCCATTATTGACGCAGTTGATGAGTGACAACTACATCAAGGAGGTGAAGCACATAGTATGATTATCGTTCCTGAATTCCTGTTTTTCGGCTTCCTCCTTTGGGCAATAATTGCATCTATGGCTTTGGTGATGTTTGCACTCGCCATCAAGAGGTATGCACCTGAAGCATTCATCTTTTGGAGAGCGAGGAAGCAAGGAAAGCCACTCTGTCTGGTGCATTATCCAGAGGGAATCGTCAGAGCATATGTTCCAAGAGAGGAGAGGAGGTTAAATCCCTCTGTGACGAATTATTACTATGTTGGTGATGTCGGTATAAAGTTCAAAGGAACAAATGCAACACTTGAGAGATGGAATGGAAGAATACCAATTTATCATTACTTTGTGAACATTCCCGAAACAATTGCAACGAGAGAGGCGGTAGCATTCTCACAATTCAAGGATTATCTGAAGGAGCATAGGATTGATGTGAGTGGAATTGAGGATGTTGCATTCTTTGTCATCTCTCGTTATGAGAAGTATTTAGGAAAAGGATTATCACAAGAAGAGGCGATGAGAAGAGCATTAAGTGATACAGGACTTGATAATGAGGAAATGGTGCAAAAGATGATTAACCTTCTCAAGTTCATAGAGAAGAATAGAGAGGAGATTGAGAAGATGAAAACAAAGTCGGGACAATTCACATATCAGGTGATTGCGAATGCAATTGACACAGTTTCAGCATACACATCTGCAAATGTTGCTCACACAAAAGCAGTGTTGGAGAGTGCAATAAGGGAGCAGTTAGGAAGTGAGGTGAAGGATTACATCAAGTATGGAATGTTGATATTTCTGGGTTGCTTGGGTTTGGGTGTGCTGTTCATCTTGACGCACACATTCATGTCATAGGAGGTGATGTAAAATGACAAAGGTGATATGTGATATTTGTGGAAAAGAAATTGACAAACGAGCAATTCACTTGCACATGCGAATACACGAAAAGAAGGAAGGCGGAGTAGTAGGAGAAGGTGGAAAGGTTTATGATTATCATGTCCTCCTTCCTGACTTGATGTGTGTTGTGAAGAATGGAGATAATGTGTATGCGACACCAGTTCTTGCGATACATATTTCTGCAAAAGGAGGATGGATGATTGTTTGTGACAAAAATGGAAAAGTGATGAAGAGTGAAGATGTGGGTGGAGAGTGTTACATCTGTAATGGAAAGAAGGAAGCACAAAGATTGATGAAGTTACTGATGACTGCAAAAGAAGGAAGAGAAGTGAGAGGATTGTTTGCAAGAATTGTGGATAAACTGCTACAAATTAGGAGAAGAAAGACAGAGCAAAAAGAAGAGACAGTGAGAGAGTTGAGTGAGAAGAGTGTAGCAGAGTTGGTCAGTGCTTTGAGAGAGTTTGCATCAAGAGCAAGGAAGGAATGTGAGGAAGATGAATTTTAACGACTACTCTCCAACTCCTCTACCTTCTGAAGAGGAGAAGTATATCTCAAAACTTGCATACCCTCATCTCCTCTTCATTCAGATACAAAGAATTATGGATGCAATTAATGTCGGTGATGATGGCAAGGAGGAATTGGAAAATCTGAAAGCACTACTCAAACCTTCTTGGAGAGAGGAGATTGATGCAAAGATGGAGAAACACGAAAAAGAAATGGAAAGAGAGATTAGCAAAATTGCAAAGGTGAAGGAAAGAGTGGGTATCACAACATACAAGGAAATGAAACGAAGAGCAATAGTGAAGTATGTAAGGAGATATGTGCAGTATGTGATTGAGAAATTGGATGAAGTTGGCTTGCTATTGGTTGAGGAGCGGACAGTGTTAAGAGGAGGGGGAATAATAACATGAATGACAATCCTTTTGACAAGTGGAAACTCATCTCACCTGAAGATGACAAATATGTTTTTGCATTTTCACGAATAATTACTGGTCGTCCAGATATGGTGGGTGGAGTAATTTACGGAATGCAGAGAAGTGGAAAGACGATGTATTCACTGCTTGTGATGTATGATATTTACAGAGATTGGGATATGGTATTGGATAATGTCTTCTTTAATCTGGAAGAGTTAATCAGTGCAATCAAAAATAAAGTGCTCAAAAACTTCTCAAAGGAGAAGCAATTGAGAGTAATATGCTGGGATGATGCAGGTGTTCATGGGTCAAAGTATCTCTTTTTTAGGAGTAGGCAATTGACTGAATACCTACAAAATTTGTTTGATGTCGTTGGTATTGCAGTCAAAGCAATTCTCATTACAACTCCAAGTCCTGAAAATCTTTTGAAAGCAATCAGAGGTTATGAGTTTTATCGTGTGAAAATTGTAAAATTACAGGATGAGAATAGAGTTGCAATTGGATATAAATCTATGCTACTTCCATCAGGAAAGATGATAATCAGGCGTGTATTTGAGGATTATTATAATTTGCGAATTCCAAATGATGTGTATAATGAATATTTTGAGAGGAGGGAGCAATATCTGGAAGAGGCAATTACTGCACTTGAGGACTTTCTCAAGAAACCTGAAGAGGAGAAGAGGAGCAGAAGGAGAAGAAAGAGGGTGAAAGAGGAAGATGTTTTGAAGGAAGTTTGAAAAATCAACTCTTGACGAAAGGTTTATATTGCATGAATGCAAATTCAATAATATGAGTGAGAGAGGAGGTGAAACGCAGTGATTTTTGACTTTTTCAGAAACATAACAACAACATTCTTTAAACCGCCTAAACCCACGATGGAGAGATTGGAGCAAAGAGAGGAAGAGTGGGAAAGGGAGTATATGCCTTATGCTACTCCGACACCAACACTCACAGTGGCAAAACCTGCCCCCTCCTCACTTCCACCTCCTCTACCACCGCCAAAACCTCCTTCTCCACCAATAACACCTCCAAGAATTTCTCCTCCTAAAGTTCCAACATTTGATATTATGGGATTTTCACAACAAATTAGAAGAGAGTTAAGGAGAGAGGGAGTGCCAGTGTGGTATTACACAGGAAGATTACAAGTGCCAACACCACAGAAGATTTGGAAGGGAATTCAATATATCACAGGATTTGCATCAAAACTTGCAGAAAGGGCAGAGAGGAAGTATGAGAGTGTTGTTGTGCAACCTGCTCTTGCAAAAGTTGCTCCTGAAGGTGCAACACCAACAGAACAAATCAGAAGAGGGGTTGTAGGTGGATTGACAAGAACTCCTATTGCAGTTACAGGTATTCCTATTTTGAGGATGGGATTCAAGGGAATTGCGACGCCTTCAGGATTGAAGAAGGAGTTTGTTGAGGCAGGAAAATACATCAAGCAACGACCTTATGAGTTTGGTGCTGAAACTGCAACAACAATGCTTGCTCCTTATGCCTACAAGAAGTTGCCAGTGAGACCAACAATAAGTGTTGCAGAATTTCCAAGAGGGAGAGTTGCCTCATTTGGACTTGAAATCAAAAAATTACATGGTGAAGCAACATTCAAACCTCTTGTGAGTTTTGCTGAACCCGCATTTGTGAGGGGGATTACATATCCAAGATTTGTGCATCCTGAAAAAATTGCAATCTCAACAGAAGTAACAAAAGGACCAGCAGAGATTATGCTTCGTCCAAATTTAGCAACACCTGAAAGACTTTTGAGATACTTCAAAGGAAAGGAGGTATGGCACGCATCATCAGCATCTTTCAAGCCGATTACACAGGTGCTTGAGGGAACATCGCCGACAAAGGGCTTGTATGTTGCACCAAAAGCATATCCGAGATTTACTGGGATAAAAGGAGTGGAAATTGGACTATTGAGGAAAAAGATTATTGCAGAAGGTAAAGCACCAACACTCTACAAAATTGAAGTGAGAGGAGTGAAGTTGCCAAAGTTTGCGGAGAGAATGAGGCTTCCAAAGGAAGTAATGAAAGCAATCAGAGAAAGAGGTGCAAGAGGATTTCAGATAAAGAAGTTTGCATCACTGAAGAGTTTCGTTGAGAGGAAAGCACCGAGAATTCATGCATACATCTCACCAGAGGCATTAGCAAAGATTAGGTGGAAAGGAAGAGTGCAAGTTGAGGCAGTAATTCCTCATGGTGCAACGCTTGTTGAGAAGATTTCCTCACGATTATTTCCGAAATACACAGTGTTCAAAGTTCCAGCGGTTGGTGGTGGATACGCCTATGTGAAAGTGCCAATCAGAGAGTTTTATGTTGGAAGACCAACACTGCTTCACAAACTCATTCCAAGAATTCCTGTAAAGCCAAAAGTTATTTCTGTGAGTAAGGCATCTGAACTATTGAGATTGGCAGAGAGGGGGAGTGGAGCATTCAAGCCAATATCACTTGGAATGCCAAAATGGAGAGGAGAAGTTTTGAGTGTGGAAGCATACACACCACAAACACCATTTGAGCGAGGAATTGCACTTGAATACATGCGAAGAAAAGCACCATTTGAACTTGGGAAGATTGAGTGGGGCATAAAGTCACAACAAATCATTAAGGGCGTTAGGGCAAAGCCTCGTGAGTTAGGTGATGTTATAAGGGATGTTGTAGAGAAGGAGCATAAACTTCCTGCTGGTGCTGGTGATGTTGTAATTAAGGAATTGAAGAAAGCAAAGGCAAGAGTGTATGGAAGCGTGATGCAAGAAGCACTTGGAAGACAATTTGGGGTGAAGACACTCCCACGCACACCACGAGATATTGATGTGCAAGTGAGAAATCCTGCTGTGTTTGCAAGGAGAGTTGCCGAGGCAATAAACAAGAAGGCGGGAAGAGAAGTAGTGAAGGTGGAAGGTGAGAGCGTTATTGTAAAGTCATCAGGAGAGAAGCTATTTGACATCCATCCAATAGGATTTGGCGAAACCTCATTAGAGGGAGGGATTCTTGCAAGAGAGGGGGGATACCTTGCCTATGGCTTCAAAACAGGAAAACTCATAAAGACAAAGGAGAAGATTTGGACAACAACGCTTTCCGAGCAAGCGTTAAGAAAGTTTAGTGGTGCAGTTGAATTAAGAGCGAAGCCAGTGAAGTTTGGTGAGGTGAGGGGATACATAGCACCTGCACATGCAGGAAGAGTTAAGGACATCTTTGACTACTTCTTCGCAGGAAAAGCAACAGCAGAAAGATTGAGAATGCTTGGCAAGGTAAGGAAGGCATCAGAATTGGAATTCAGATTGAACAGGTGGATTGAGAGTTGGAGTAAGGATATTGCAGAGAAGGCGAGGAAAATGTGGGAGGAGGCACAGAAGCAAGGAAGGGTGAAAGTTGAACTCGGAGCATTTGAAGGAGGTATTGGTGTGAGAGAATTAGTGAAACCCTCACTTGCAATTGGAGGAAAATCAACTGCAATTTCAGCATCAGTATTTGCAGTGAAATCACCATTCACTCCCTCCCTTTATACAACATCACCAGCAGTAAGGAGTGCCTTCACTTCACTTTCAAATGCTGTGAGGAGTTCAGGATTGGTAAGTAGGAGTGTAAGTAGAGGAGTAAGCAGAAGTGTTGTGAGTTCTGTAATATCTACCACTCCAAGTCCTTCAGTTTCTCACTCAACACCAACAAGGAAGTCAACATCACCCTTCACATCAATCTCTTCTTCTGTGTTTTCAGCATTCACTTCAACATCTTCAGTTGTCTCACAGATGTCAAGAGGGAGTATAAGCAGAAGCGAGTTTTCAAAGTTCTCAAGGAGTGTGAGCAAAGCAAGTAAAGGAGGAAAAAGCATAAGTTCAGCATTCTTCTCTCTCACTTCAAGAGCAGAATATCCGAAGTGGAAGAGGAAAAGGAGGAAGGAGTTTGAGTTCAGAAGAATGCTTGAGGAAGGAGTTGCAAGCAAATTCCTCAAAATCACTCCAATTGCCACTCCTGAAGGGGTGTTGAAGGGAGTGTTGAGGAGGTGATAAGATGTGAAGATGGGAATTCCTGAACGAGATGGGATTGTAATGTATTTCGCCATTCTACAAAACCTCTCACAACGACCTGACCTCACAGACCTTGAGAGACAGGCACTTGACTTTGCCTCATCTCTCCTATATCAAAGTGTTTATGGCGAGGAAATATCAGAGGTAGGAGAGGAGGAAGAAAGTGTGAGAGAAGAGGGAAGAGAAGGGGATATGGAAAAGGTGAGGAGTGTGCATGAATTGGCAGAGGTGAGGAGGGCAAATGCTAAACAATAAAGGACAGGCAGGAGAGATTGCAGTATTTGTGATTTTGGTATTCATGGTAGCATTTGCCTACATCTTCATCTCTCCAATTGTGCAAAATATCAAAGATGTCATTCCAACAGTAGCGGATGCAACATCATGGACAAATGCACAAACACAAGCAATGAATTGGCTTTTCAGGGCGTGGTATGCATATCCATTCTTTGCTTTTATTGCTTTGCTGGTATGGCTAATCAAAAGGGCAATTGAGAAGAGAAGTGGAGAGGTGGTGTGATAAATGGATGATGAGGAAGGAATGGGAATGGGGACTGCAATTTTTGTCGTGATGCTGAATATCGTATTTGCAATTATCTTCTTCTTTCTGGTAGGTTCAGTGATGTGTGGAATTCTACCACCTCTCACAAATATAGTTGGCATCGGTGAGACATCACCATTTGCACAAGCACTCACAGTTGTGCCAAATCTTGTGAATGTTTTCTTCTACCTTCCACTCATCTTCATTTTCACGATGTTCGTATGGCTGTTCAAGTATATTGTGAAGAGACACAAATACACCTACTACTACCAAGGAGGTGAGGAGGAGTGGTGAGAAAATGCTTTCTCCTTTTGTTCTTTGTTTTTGGAGTGTTTGCTCTGATACCAGTAACGAGTGCATTTTACGATATATTCCAAAATCATCCTAATGACAATGTGTCAAAGCCAAGTGAAGAGTATAATGCAGTTTGGTATTACAAAGGTGAGCATGGTGGTGGAGAGGTTGAAGGAGATGTATCGGTATTGCTGAAAGATATTAACAATAAGGAGGTGAGAATTCAATTTAATGATGTTGACCCAGTTCATAGATGCTGGATGTGGCTCTCATCTCCATCTGCCTGCTCAAATCACTGGTCTTTCCTTTTACATGGATATGTTAGTGCTGACCATAATGATGGAAAGTTTGAGGTTCGTTTTTATGATGAGGAGAAAAACTTAATTGCGACAACAGACAATCTTGTAAATATCCTTTATCAGTATCAAGACACAAATCTTTGGGAGTTTGTGAGGAGTGGAAGTGATATTTATCTCTACATTAACGGAACATCTATAGGGAAGGTTGCAACAGTATCAGATGAAGAACTATGCTATATTGAATTTTGGATTGATAGGTTCTATGATAATAGCGAGGAAATTAAACTTTATGTTGATGATGTATCAAATGGCTATGAAGCAATTGAGACATTTCCACACAACTGGTATATTCTTCGTCACTGGGATGCTCCAGAGACATCAGGACTTTATGATGAAAGTGACACAAGAGTTGAAGAGCATGAGTTCACAGTTTCATACATGGTGCCATATATTGCGACTGATGCTTGTGATGAAATAAGGATTAAGCACTTCACAAGCGGGGAAGTGATAAGCATAACACCAATTTCAGACAGATATGGAACAATTTATTACAACTTCACAGAAATACTTTTCCATCAAAACAAAGAGGAAGACAGGTATGGGTATTACCTTGTGGAGTTAATGAGAAATGGAAGTGTCGCTGCCCGTGATTACTTTTACTTCACATGGAATGCGTTAGACAAACCATCAGGAACAATTGCATGGGATAAAGATAGTTATGCAAGTGGTAGTATTGCAAAAGTTTATGTAAATCTCACAGACCCAGATTTCACAACTTATGTGTATAAGGGTTATGTGTATGATATGTATGGAAATGTGAAGGAGGAATGGACAGTAACAAGTGCTGATGAGTGGTATGAAGTTGATTTGAATGGATATGATGCTGGCGTGTATTATGCAATTCTCAAAATCAGAAACAAGGATTCGGGATTTGAATGGGAGGAGGCATGGGATACGACAAGCATAAGTGAGGAAGTAAGGATTGAGGGAGTGAGTTATGATGCAAAATCCGAAACAGTGCTTGGAGGAGTATATGTGAATGCCATTCAGAATTATGAAGACCATGAAACGACGACAGATGCGACGACAGGAGCATATAACATTTCAGGATTGACTGTTGATATTGAAATTCAGATGAATGTATCAAAGGCAAATTACACGCACAACAACTTCTCATTCACACCGCTTCAGAATGGATTGTATGAGATTAACCTTTTCCTCCTTCCTGATGTATCCCATATTAATGTCACGGCACCTGCAATTGTTGGACTGACACAATCATATCCCTTCCATCAAAATGTCTCCTATGCAACAGTGAATATTTGGAATGAAACTTGGAATGCAAGCACAACAACAAACAGCATGGGATACTTTGAGTTTATCCTTGACAACACAAGTATGAACACCTCAACAATTGAGAATGAAACTTTCAACTCATCGGAGTATGATACATGGGTGCAACTCGCAAACACTGGAATTGTTCCATACACAGAGAAGGTGACAAATACAACAGATGAAAACCTCTATGTGAGGGGAGTAGATTATGAGATGGATTATGTGAATGGAAGGATTAAGGTTCTCTCAACAGGAAACATGCAAAACAATACGCTCTACCACATAGATTATGAGAAGTATGATGCAACAACATTCTCTTTGAACGCAACAAAGGAAGGATATAAGGAAAGTGAGGTATATACATTCACAGTAAATCCAACAGAAATCAAGTATGTGTATCCTCTACTGTATGGATTATACAACATTACTGTGAGGGCGAGAGATGCATCAACACATGCAACAATCTTCAATTTTAAGGCAACTCTAAATGATGGAGAGCAGACAAAGGAAACAACATCAGGGTGGCTCAATTTCACAGGTGTTGAATATGGCATTCACAAGGTAGAAGTAGGTGCTGATGGCTACTATTCTGCAATTGAGTATGTGTATGTATATGGAGATGTGGAGAAGATTGTTTATCTAACACCATTTGAAGGTGAAGCAGAGCAAGGAGTTGGCATCTCATATCCACCTCATCAGGTTGAGTTTGCTTGTGTTGATTTGTTCGGAAATCCTCTCGCAAATGTTTATGTAGAAGTGGTCCCAATCTCCACAACAACAGGTGCTTGGGATTGGCTCTTGAACTTGTTCGGAATAAGGAATGAGAGCATATCCTACTTCACAAATCAAACCCTGAATGGCACAACTGACAGTAGAGGTGCAATAACCTTTGTGATGATGGAAAATGTGGAATATGAAGTGAATTTCAGAAATGAGAGTTTGGGAATTAACAAGACAATTAGGATTTATCCGAAAGCAGACCATTACACAGTGATATTGACGCCAGTAACATCTTCAATTGTTTCATCAGAGGATTACATCACCTTCAATTTGAGTTATGAGATTGTCGGAGATGAAATCAATCTCTCACTTGTGTATAACGACACTATTGCTCAAACACAAAACCTCACCTTCTTTGTGTATAACTCCACTTCTCTCCTATACCAGCAGAACTTCACAAATGTCTCAAATGTGACTGTGAGTTACACTGTGCCATACAAAGCAGGAGAAGAGTATATGTGGGGTTATTCTGCCTTTCACTCAAGGTTTGGAGAGATGGGAAGGAGCAGAATATTGAGGATTGCTTGGTTCTTGGATTTAGGCATCTCAAGAACATACTGCACATGGATTGCGATTGCAATTATTCTTTTCCTGACTGCTATGTTTTCCTTCACCACTGTGAAGTTTGGATATGTTGCAATTCCTATTATCTCCTTAATCTTTGCGTTTATCGGATGGCTTCCAAACATCGGCATAATCATTATCGCCTTATGCTTGGGAATTCTGGCGTATATGAGCAAGAGAGAGAAGGAGGTGGGAGTGTGAGATGAGGGCATACGACATCTTGTTATTTTTGGTGTGTTTGGAAGCAACAATTGGATTTGTCTCCTCTCTTCATGTCTTTCCAGTAGATTATGTAGATGCATCAGCAGTCCAGACACCAGCAGATTGGAATTTGCAAGAAGTAGAAAATCAGACAGCATCTCAATCAATCTTTGACAAAGTTATGCTCGCAACTGACATGCTCTTCAAAGCACTCACTATGTTCCTGAATATGCTTGTTGCAATTGTTGCCATCTACATTCCCTTGACAACAGTATTAGGAGTGCCTTTAGAGATTGCCTTACTGTTGCAAGGAGTTGTGTATGTGGTGTATGCATGGGCAATAATCCAATTCTTGTCAGGAAGGAGTGTGAAGTATATGGAGTGAGGAGAAATAAAGGAGGTGATGTAATATGGGGAAAAAGAGGAGAAGTGGGCAGAAGGAGTATATCAGCGAAGCAGACATAATACAGATGGCACAGCAGAATGTCAGAAACATACAGAAAAGAGCGAGAGTATCTTCCAGTGATATATTTACCAGAGGAATGAGGCAAATGAGGCAATTAGATTACCAACCAAAGGTAAAAGTATACGGCGGAGGTATTACATTTGAGGCATACAGAAGAAGTAGAGAAATCATCAAGCAGATAGAGCGGGCAAAAACAGAGCAAGAAATGAAGAAACATATGGGAGAATTCTTCAGAACTGTTGGTGGATGGAAAAACCTTGTTGATGTATTCGGTGGAAGATGGAGATATTATCACTGGCATGCGAGCAGAAGCCAACTAATGACCAACATCACAAAAATGATGTTTGGAAGGCCATATGCTTCCTTCTACTACGCAGAGCCACCAAGAAAAGGAAATCTTCCTCACTGGCAAAAACAAAGGGCAATTTCCTTCTATCTTAATGAGAAAGGGAATATTCAGAGACTTGTAGCAACAGGAAAACCAGAAGAAAGGGCAAAATTTGTAGCAAAAGCATTAAAGCAAATTCCAATCAAAATCAAAACAGTGCCAGGAAGTCAAGGATATATGCAGTGGAGAAATCCAAAAACAGGAATGTGGGAGAAGATTGACATTGCAACGAGAACAGTTGTTGCAAAGTCTCCGACAAAGTTTGCAGGTGTAGAGCTATGGAAAGGAAAGAGGTGAGGTGGTGGAAAGGAATTTGCATTCTTGGTATGTTCGCATTTCTCATAGCATCAACACAGGCAATAGACATTACAGAAATCACAGTAACAGAGACACAAATCAAAATTACAATTACAAATGCAACTTCAAGTGGCTACATCTTTGTCAGTCCTTCCAACAAATCTTTTCCTTACGCTTACTCACATCAAGGAAATGGCACATACACAATCACTGCAACATTTCTCAAACCAAACAGCACCTATTATGTCAAGGTGTGTGATAGTGAAAGTTGCTCAAATGTGGTAAGCGTGAATGTCTCAAAGGAGGAGAAATTGGTGGAGCAGAACTTCACAGCACCATTCAATAACCTCATGCAAGGGGGAAATCTCCTGAACATCTCAAAGTTAGGAGAGACCATTCCAAGCGTTTATACTTCACTTCTCACTGATATGTTCTGGGCGATGTTCTTCGGAGGGATTTTCCTTACATACTGGATAAGGCAAGAAGATGTGATGCTTCCATCAATTGTTGGACTGATTACAGGAAGTGTGTTGATTGTGATGCTTCCACCTTCAGCACAGCACATCGCCTACATTTTGTTAGTGGTCTCAATTGCAGGCACTCTCTACACCATAATCAAGGCAAGGAGGTGATGATGTTGAGAAAAATTGTATTGGTGTTTGCATTTGCATTCCTCTTGTTCGGCATAAGTGGCTGTGAGGCAGGCATAACCTATGATGCCTCAGCTAACACAATCACTCTTGTTGGCGATGAGGAAAAAGGAGGTTCAGCATCAAACCCTTTCACCTTCACTGATGTGTATTATGCAGACAAAAACGGAACACTCACACTCTTCTCTGATTATGTCACAAGTGGAAATACATATACTCTGACAACTCAAGTAAGACCAACAGACGAGGGAGCATTAAAGGTGAATTTCTCAATTTCAAATCTAACTGGTAGTGGAAATATCACTGTGAGAGGAAAAGACAGAGATGGTGAATATCAGGAAGAGGTAATAGAAATAACAAGCACAGGAAATTACACAACAGAAAACTGGTATAGTGAGATAACAAACTTCACTGTGAATGGATTTACTGCAGATTTGGAAGCTGTGCAAGGACAGTGGGGAGCAGTGTGGCGAAATGAGAACTTCTTTAGATTTGATGCGATACTTAAGATTGGAGATGATGCAACACCGACATACTTCAAGGATGTGAGGAAAATCATATACTTTTCATCAGTATTATACAAAGAGAGTGGGAGCAATACTTTGATGAATATAAGAACAAAGACAACAGTTACGTTTGGAAATCTCGCTAAAGAAGAGAGTAAATCAACATATAGTGGGTGCATATTCCTTTCTCCAGAAAGCGGGAATGGATGGGGTAACATATATGCAAAAGGAAACACATCCTTCTACTCATGCTACTTTGGTGGGAAAAAAGAGTTTTATATTGAGTTGGCAGGTAACTCAAAAATATGGAACTCACATATTGAACAATCACTGACCATGTGGGAAGAAGGCGAAATCTTCCATATTTACAGTTTTGGAAAGTGGGCAGGCATCACAGGAGCATCGCAAGACATAAAAATAGAGGAAGTATGGAGGCATGCAGGAGGAGTCGGGATTTGGCTTACAGGTTATCCATCTATTGTGAGGAATTTGCAAGTAAAGTTGCTTGGATATGAGGCGCATATTCAGGTTTATGAGAAGGGGGACGCAACATCAAAACTTATTGATTGCGATATGTATGATGAAAATGGCGAATTGACAGATAACTGGATTTTCTACTTTTACGGAAGTGCAGAAGGACAACACAAAGTCAAAAGACAATACACACTGAACTTGAAAGTTGTAGATGAGATGGGAAATCCAATCAAGGATGCAAGCGTCAGAATACATAACAGGACTGGCGCTTTAGTTGCGAACCTTGAAACAGATGAGAATGGAAGTATCACAACAATTCTGACATACGGAACTTATGCGAAAAATCTCTCTCACACTCAACAAAATAGAGATGTGCTTAACGCAAATCTGACATTAGAGACGCCACATACACTTGTGATTAGCAAAGATGGATTTAAAGAGTATAGAGTAACATTCAAAGCCAATAAGAAACTTGATTGGAAGATTGCCTTAAAGCGAGAGGAAAGTGATGTAATAGTAGAGACAAAGGAGAGGGGGAGAGGAAGTATGGAAGAGGGGCTTGTGCTTGGATTTGGATTTGCAATTGCCTTCTTCGGACTTGCAATATTCTTCTTGAAAGGAGGTGAGATAAGGTGAAAAAACTACTTTTGCTTCTGCTTCTTTTCAGCATTCTGACAATAGCACCAGCACAAGCAATCATTATTGAGCATGAATTAGGCTCTACATACATCCTCTGGAAGTGGAATTGCACAAATCCAAACGCAACCGTGAATGTGAGCGTGGATAGCGAGACAATAATGACAAATGCATCTTGCATAGGCGAGTATCTGTTGAGCAATATCAACGAGAATGAGATGCACATGATAAAGGTGGTGAATACTTCAAATGAGAGTGATTATGCAGTGGATATTGCACAGACACTTCCACCATTCTCATTCTTCATGATACTTCTCCTTATCACCTTCTCACTATTAATGATTGTGTTTGCAACAGCATCCACGACAAGAATAATCGCATCAATCTTCACTCTTCTTTTCACAGGTTTCACATACAAATACTCCATTTATTATGCATCACCACTCTCCTACCTTTTATTGTTTGCATTCTTCTTCACTTTTGCACTGATGCTGGTAGAGGTATTGAGAATGCTCACATCAACAATCAGAAAGAAGCCAAAATGGGAAGAGGATTTCTGGAGTGAGTGGAGAGAGGGAGGTGGTGGATTATGAGTAAAGGAATTGGGTTTGTTTCTGCAATTCTGATTTTGATGTTTGTAGTGGTGGCAGTATTCACACTCTCAATAGCGTGGAGTGAAATTCCAGTAGAGCCACAAGTGAATACCTCAATTGCAACAACATCAAACATCATCCCGACGCTCACATCATTCCTTCCGTATATTGCGTTGGTGGTGATACTGGCGATGGCTATTGGAGTTTTCTTATCGCTGGTGAGGGGGAGATGAGAGAAGAGGGTGTGAGAGCGATAATGATGCTGACGCTTGCATTTGTCGTGGGTTTCAAGAGCATCATCCTCTTTCTGCAACATTCCTTCAGAGGTGCATTCACTCTCTTCCTTCTCGCATGGACTTGCATTTGCCTTGCATTTCCTGACAATCTGATTGGGGCGAGCATTGGGCAAGACCTGAAATTAGGGGAGGTGATTGAAAAATGGGCGAAGAAGAGAGAATTGAGGAGGAAGTGAAGAGGGTATTGGAACGACTGAAAGTGCCATACTCGGTGGAAATCGTAATTGTGGACGACGAGAGTGGGAAAGTTGTGTTCAGATGGAGAAGGGGGCGAGGTAACTTGGTGAAAGGCATGCAGAAAACAATTGAAGTATTGGACAGAAAGATGGGAATTCCTGTGAGAGACTTGCTGAAGTGATACGATGATGAAGGAAGTTTGATTTTTCAACCCTTGACGAAAATAATATTAATAATAAGCGTGAAAGGGTGTGAGAGGAGAGATGGCTGTGAAAAAGAAGGTGAGATGTCGGTTCTGCAGATATGAGTGGTATGCAAGAGTGGAAAATCCGAAAGAGTGTCCTCTGTGCAAGCATTATCTCATCTCACCACATAAATCAAAGTCCAGCACAAATGCTGACAGAAGGAAAAAGAGGAAAAGGAGGTGATATGAAATGGCAAGAAGGAGGAAAACTGGTAGAAAAAGAAGCAGAAAGAAGACAAAAATGAGTGAGATAATGAGAAAGATAGCAAGAGGAAAGAGGCTAACAAAAGCAGAGCGTGAATATCTCAAGAGAAGGAGGTGATTTCAGTGGGAAGAACAAAATGCCCTGTCTTGCAGAAGGGAAAGTATCACATCTATGGTGCTGTAAGAGGAGTGAGCGATATAAGAGCAATTAACTGCTATATTAGGGAGCAAATCAGGAAGGCAAGAAGTAGAAGTAAAATCACTGAACTTGTGCGCCGCTCTCTCTACCTATACACGCTGACATATGCACCTGCATGGAAAAAGGCATTTGAGGGGAAGATTAAGAGAATGAGGGAAGTTGCAAAAGAGGAGTATGCAAAAACTGCAAAGACTGCAAACAAGCAGTTGGACAAACTTGGGATTGGCGGAAAAAGATATGATGAGAAGATTGGATGAAATATGGCAACAACAAAAGAGGGATTGAGGATTTCAGCACGAGAACTTGGTGTGAGACATGGGAAACAACTGATAAAAAACTCACAAGAGCAGAGTTGGAGAGAATTGCAAGGAGAAAGCCGTTGAATGCGTATGAGGAGGCAAAAATCAAAGTAATCAAAGAGTTTCTGGAAAAGGAGCAGATAATATCAACACAGCAATTAGATATACAAAGGCAGTAGTAAAGAAGGTGAATAAAGAGGCAACAGTGTGAAGTGATGTGAAATGACAGGAATTGATATTGACAAACTCCTTGCAGATGAAGAGATGAGGAAGAAGTTGAATGAGCGAGCAAGGAAAAGAGCAGAGGAATGGTCAAAACACCTGAAATGTATAAGTGAGAACTACCGCAACTATCTCAAGAAGATTGCAAGAGGTGAAATTGAACTATGGTAAATTTGGAGGAGAAGGTAAGTCAGGGTTGGGCATCACTCGGAAGGTTGCTTGCACAAGGACTGAAGAAGTTGGAAGAGAAGAGAAAGAAGAAGTTGAAGCAAAAAGAGCAAAAGGAGAAGGAGGCAGAGGAGCGTAAAGAGAAAGAGGAAAAGAAGGAGAGTAAGAAGAGGACAGAGCAAAAGAGGAAAAAGAGTGGAGGAAAGAGAGGAAGGAAGCAAGTATCATCATCAAAGTCAAAGTCAAAAAGAAGAAAGAAAGGAGGTGGAAAGAAGAAGCAAACTCAAAAGCATAAAACACCAAAGAAGAGAGGTAGGAACAAAAGGAGGAAAAGGAGGTGATGTTATAAGGTGGCACTAAAATACCGCCCAACAACAGCCAAATACAGAGGCAAAACAAAAACTCTCTACATCTACTACGAGAGCAGAGACAGAGTGAGAGGTGGAAAGGTGCGATGGAAGCCACATGTGAAGAGAGTGTATATTTCAGGGACAGTAGTGAGAGTGGAGCGAGGCACATTCACAAACAAGTATGGAAGGAGAGTGCATGGACTAAAGATTGTCTATGAAAATCCACGCAGAGCATTTATTGCAGAGAGGGAAGGAAAGAGGTATAGGGTGAGGAGAGCAATAGTGGAAGTGACAAAGATTGTGGAGTTGCCTGAAGATGCAAGGAATGTGAGAATTCACACGAGGAAGAGTGAAGTAGAGCCAAGTTTGATGAATGTATTGTAAGGTGAGTAGAAGTGATGGGAAGAGGGAAAGAGCTGCTCGGCAAACTAATGAGCAAAATCGCAAAGGGCAAGAAACTCACAAAGAGGGAGCGTGAGTTGCTGTCAGTTGCAATAGATGCATCGAAGAGGGCAAAGAGTGAAGGAAGAAGGAGGAAGAGGAGTAAAAGAAGGAGAAAGAGATGAGAAATGCCAAAAGTCAAAGAAACACCAAACAGAGTGATAGTGCATATTGGTGATTTGTGGAAGAAGTATCACAGAGCATCACCAAAAGTGAGGAAGCGATGGAAATTCAGAATAAAGGATGTTGGCAGAACAAAGCATTCTGAACTAATCCTATGCAACCCACCGAACAAAGATTGGCAAGTGTATGGATGGTCATTCTCAAAGAGCCAAGTGAGAAAAGGGAAACGGAAACTGATTGTGTCAGATGTGAAGGCGATTGAGATATTGCAGAAACTGAAGGAGAATGGAGAGTTGAGAGGATGGAAGTTGGTATTCAGGAGTTAGAGTAAAAAACTCTTAAACCCACCATCTCTCCTCTCCCATCTTTCTTTCCAGTTTTAGTGTTCTCTCTTTTGTTAAACTTTCCTTTCAACATGCCTTTCCTTTCAACATGCCTTTCCTTTCAACATGCAAAGGTATAACCACATAACTTCTAACTTAAAAGTTATAACTTATGCACTTCTCACTGCATAACTTGTAAGTGCATAACTTCCAAATGCACAAGTTCAAAGTTATAAGTGCGTAACTGCATCACTTATAACTGCATCACTGCATAAGTTATAAGTTATAACTGCATAAGTTATGCACCCTCACTTCACACTCTCCTTCCAATTGTTCATATTCTCACATTCACACGATTTCTGCAATTGCTCACACTCCACAGAAGTTTCTGATGCTGAAAGAAGAGTTGCAGTATGAGAGGATTCCGCGCGAGAGGTGAAAATTTGACTGGACACCACCTCAAAAATGCCCTTCAGACGCACAGAAACAGTGCTACAATCAAACGAACTTCCACTCCACGACTTATAACATTTGGAAGGTCTGCTTTGCCTCTCAAATCGCAAATTCTCGCAATTATATAAATAGTTTTCGCTTTCTTGAAGGAAGGCGGAAAAAAGGAGATTGTGAAGTGTGCAAACTTCTCCTCACTGCAACTTTTCTTTCACTATGAGTGGAGATGCCTACAGCCATCTGAAAGTGCAGAATTTTGACTGGAGACGCCTCCAAAATATGCCTTCAGACGCTCATAAATGCCTCTCTCATCAAAGGAAGATGCCTCCCACGATTAATATGTCTTGCCACTCAAGTTTTGCCCATCAGAGAGCAAATTTCACTTCACATATAAAGCTTTCCCTTCTGAAACTCTGCTCTGGTGAGAGATTTAAGTAGTTTCTCACTCATGCTCTCTCCATTTCAAAAACGCAACACTCTTCTACCTCCTCTGAATTTCACTCACAATCACTCCCTCCTCACTTCTTACACACCTCTCAAACACTCTCCTGAAGCACGAGATTTTCCTCCACAGACCTACTCAAAAATTGCCTTCTAACGCACAGAAACATATCTCTCGTCAAATGAACAAGGTTGGCAAATGCTATAAGTCGTGGAGAGAGAGTTTTGCCTCTCATACGCCAAATTTGATTTTGCATTTAAAACTTTCCCTTCTCAATCTCAATTCTCGTCAGAGATTTTCGCATAATCTCTCCTACACACTCTCATTTTCAAAAACAGACAAATCCCCCTCCTCCTCTGATAATGCACATGAAGTTGATTTCCCTCTCTCAAAATCAATTCTTCCTTGAGATTTTCATTTTTCCTCACTCCTCCTTTCTCCTTTCACAAATCTGAAACCTCTCACACTTCCATCGGCGAGCCTTTTTAACATCCTTTTTTCCAAAGGTTAAAATTTGCGTTTTGGAAAGAATTTTTACAAGCAGGAATACCTTTTTAAATAGAGAGAAAGATGTGAGATGAGAGGTGATGTGAAGATGGTGGTGCACATCGGCTATGTGAGAGTGTCAATTGCAGAGGAAAAGCCTGAAAACCAAATGCAAGCAATAAGGAGGTTTGTAGGTGCTGACAAAGATGTGAAGTTCTTTGTTGATATTGGAGTGAGCGGAGTAATTCCAGCAAAGAAGCGAAAGGGATTTGCCGAGATGCTGAAATTCATTCACGAAGTCAGACAACAAAACAGCGAAGAAGAAATCAATCTCTATGTCTATGAAATCTCACGAATTGGACGAGATATGCTTGACACTGTAACGATGATAAGGAAGCTGGAGAAAGAGATGAAAGTGAGAGTTTTTAGCGTAAGTGAGAAGGAGCAATTCCTGAATACACAGGAAGAGCATTTCCGAAACTTCATTCTCACAATTTTTGCATGGATTGCAGAAAGAGAAAGAGAGATACTGAGGCAGAGAACTATTGAAGGAATGAGGAGAGCAAAAGCAGAAGGGAAACATATCAGTCGTCCAAGAATTGAGCTGACTCCGAAGCAAATAAGGAAAGTAAAGCAATACCAGAAATTAGGATTAAAGCTCCCTGCTATTGCAAAATTGCTTGGAGTGAGCTACCAAACACTTCGTAGGAGACTGATTGAACTTGGAATGTATAAAGTGAGAAAGAGAGAAGGAGAGAGGGAGAAGGAAACTGAAGCAGAATAACAGCAAATCACTCACTATGAATGAGAAACATACTCACATTCCTTTCTTTCACATATTTGGAAACAGAGCAAATGCATATCCTTCTCATTCTGATATGTCCTCTCTCTCTTTCTCATTCTCTCTCATTCATACTGAATGGAAATGATATGCAAACACTCATTCTGATATTCTCTACATTCTGTTGATATTTGCATACATTCTCATTTGAATGTTCAGAAACAATATCTGAACAAACACTCTCTCATTCATTTGCATTTGTTTGTTAACAGTTTGTTAACAAGTGCAATTGTAAACAAGTTGTAAACAAAGAACAGTAACAAATGCATTTGTTAACAAATGCAGTAAACATTTGCAGTATACAGCTTGCATTTGTTTACTGTTTGTTTACTGAGTGAAAGTGAGAGTGTTCACCAGTGAAGGGAGTGAAAGGTGAGAGTGAGAGTGGGAGTGAAGGTGGAGGTGGAGGTGATGAGAGTGGGGTGTGAGAATGGGGTGAGAAAGAGAAGGGGGATAGTAATAGGAGGGGGGTATACTAGGT
>Ga0209834_10000122_pt1 | contig 45236 bp, 41 predicted proteins | sample Mar14236cmmetaG_FD_184134 | JGI IMG/M metagenome (GOLD analysis project Ga0209834, IMG submission 184134) | Marine hydrothermal vent microbial communities from Guaymas Basin, Gulf of California to study Microbial Dark Matter (Phase II) - Marker... ... | reverse complement strand
CGGGAGGGAAAAACCCCAGCAGCAGGTTGGCCAGGGTGCTTTTTCCAGCCCCGCTGGCTCCTACCAGGGCGATCTGTTCTCCCCGGTTGATCTGGAATGAGATCTCCTTTAACGCGAACCCCCGCTGCCCGGGATAGCTGAAACTGACATTATCTATAGCCAGTTTTTTAATATCGGCCAGATCTGGGCTGGAGTGATCCTGGCTGGAGGAATTTTTCGCGAGTGGTTCTTTGTCCAGAATCTGAAAAATACGTTCTGCTGCGCTCTGGCCTTCCATGCCAGCATGAAAACGAAGCCCCAGCAGCCGGAGGGGGATGTAGAACTCAGGGGCGATGATCAATAAGAACAGGGCCTGTTCCAGGGAGACCCGGAAATATAGAAGCCGCAAACCGATCTCCACAGCCACCACCGCAGTGCTGAGAGTGGCCAGCAGCTCCAGAACCAGGGCGGATAAAAAAGTCACCTGGAGAACTTTCAGGGTAGTTTTGCGATATTGGTCGCTGGTCTGGCGGATCTTTTCAGTCTGGGCTTTGGCCTGGTTATACAGTTTAAGCGTTTTTAATCCACCCAGGCTGTCTAGAAATCCCGCCGCCAGCCGGCTGAGCGTGCCGTACTGCCGATCTGTGATGATCTTGGCCTGGCTGCCGATCAGGTACATAAAATAAGGAATGAGGGGCGCTGTCGCCAGCATCACAAATCCTGACAGCAGGTCCATTGGAAAAACGAAGATCAGGATGGTGATTGGCACCAGTGCAGAAAGCACCAGCTGGGGAAGGTACTGGCTGAAATAAGCATCCAGCGCTTCCACTCCCTCAACTACGGTATTGCTGATCTCCCCGCTTTGTTCCCCCTGCAAATAAGCGGGTCCCAATTCTTCCAATTTATTGAGAAGCAATTTACGCACTCGACTCTTGACTTGGACGGCGATGGTCTTGGCTCCGATGCTGCTGCCCCAGGCCAGGATCGCTCTGGTGGTGAAGAGAACCAGTGTAAGCTGCAGGAGCTCCATCACATTGAAGAGATCCTGTGAATCCAGGAAAACTTTGCTGACGATCTGGCTGATAGCTCGAGCCTGGAAGATGGTCAGCAAACCGGAGAAAAAACCCAGGCTGATCGTCAGGATCAACCAGGGTCGGCTTTTTCTGGCAAGATTTAATAGTCGTGAATTTGGAAACATGGTCTGATCCTGAACAGCTTTTCATTATGGTATCACAACCCCAATTTCTGGTTTGGCTGGGTAGGTTCTTACTTTGATAAGAAATGGATAACTCTAGTTCGTTTCATTCAAAGTCAAAATACCACTGTCATTGCGAGGAGTGAAAGCAGTGAACGACAGCCTGCCCAGAACGATAGTGAAGGGAAGCAATCTCACCTATGGCCTGCGGTGACATCATATATTGCCTGAGAGAAGCAACTTAAGGGAGGATCGCGGATGAATAAAGCTGAATTAATATCTACCCTCAATCCAAAATGACTTGATTTTGCTTTGAAATTGGTAGTTAGATTGAAGCGAGATTGCTTCGTTAGTCGCTTCGCACCTGCCTCGTAATGACAATTTGTATGTTGGGTGTTTCGAAAGTCCCTTCGCTCTTGCTTCGCAATAACAACCCAGTCAACTGTCATTGCGAGAAGTGAACGCAGTGCACAACGAAGCAATCTCGCCTATGGACAGCGATGACGCCACATTTTATGATGAACCAATGGAGGAGAAAATATATTTCGTCTATATCATGACCAATCTGCGCAATACAACATTGTATACTGGGATCACGAATAATCTATTTCGACTTGTTCAAGAGCATAAACAAGGTGAAGGAGGCCAGTTTTCTCGGAGATATAAAATGAGGAAACTGGTCTATTTTGAAGCTTTTGGTGACGTAAGAACTGCTATAGCCAGAGAGAAGCAACTCAAGGGAGGATCGCGGATGAATAAAGATGAATTAATATCTGCCCTCAATCCAGATTGACTTGATTTAACTTTAGAAGGTGAATAGATAAGTTGAAGCGAGATTGCCTTGTTAGCCGCTTCGCTCATACTAATGATAAGTCGCAAATAAGTTGAACTGGATCATAGTTATTTCTAACATGATGAACAATTCGCCTCCTGAAACGTGCTATACTTTTTCCATAACTATCAAGAAAGCAGGAGACTGCATTATGCCCAAAAATCCAGCCTATTTAATCTTATTAGGCCCTCCCATGTCTGGTAAAGGTACCCAGGCAGCCCTGTTGACAGAGCAGCTTGGCATCCCCCAGGTGTCTTCTGGAGACCTGTTCAGGGAAAATATCAAAAATCAGACCCGCCTTGGCCTGGAAGCAAAAGGTTTTATTGACCGGGGAGACCTGGTGCCTGATCAAGTGACGATTGGGATGGTGGAGGATCGGTTAAACAGGGAAGACGGCGCTGCCGGCGCCCTGCTGGATGGTTTTCCTCGGACTATCATCCAGGCAGAAGCCCTGGATGGGATCCTGGCAGAACTAGGGGCATCCCTTTCAGGGGTGATCTCTGTTGATGTGCCGGAAGATGTGCTTGTGGAACGGGCCAGCGGCCGGCGGATCTGCCGATCATGCGGTCAGTCCTATAACCTGACATCCAATCCTCCCCAGAAGGATGGCATTTGTGATTTGGATGGGGGAGAGCTCTACCAACGGGAAGACGACAAACCCGGTACTGTCCGCCAACGGTTGGCAGTTTATCAGGCTCAGACCAGCCCGCTGATTGAGTTTTATCGCTCTCGCGGGATCCTCAACGAAATCAATGGGAATCAGCCCATCGAGGATGTCGGCAAGGATATCACTGCGGTTATTGCTGGTTTATAGCCAGCAGAATGTTAAATGAAAAGAGGTTGGCTCAGTTCACAGCCAACCTCTTTTTTTATATCAGTAATGCAGATCCGGGCTGTCCGGACTCAAACGTTTGCGGAAGATCCAGTAGGTCCAGCCCTGGTAGGCCAGTATAAGCGGTAAAAAGATTGCCGCCACAATGGTGATCACTTTCAGCGTGTAGGGGCTGGAAGAGGCATTGTAGATGGTCAGGCTGTAAGTCGGGTCCAGAGTGGAGATCATCAAGCGCGGGAACAGGCCTGAGAAGACCATCACCGTTGCCAGGATGATCACCAGACCGCCACAAATGAAAGTTAAGCCCTCTTTCCCCTGGCGTTGGAACCAGCCGTAAGCCAGCAAGGCCACAGCAGCCAGGATAGCCGGGATCAGCCCGTCATAACCGGGGTTATTGAGGATATCCGTGGCAAAATAGGTCCAAACCAGGAATATGACTGCCAGCACAACAACAACGATCCAGATCTTTCCAGAGAGCTTTTTCACCCGGTCTTTCAGGTCGCCTTCCAGTTTGATGCCTAAAAAGCTGGCTCCGTGGACGAGAAATAATCCCAGGAATACCACCCCACCAAACATGGAGTAGGGATTCAGCAGAGGGATCAATCCACCGTAATAGTTCAGATCCGATTCGATTGCCACGCCGCGCATCAGGTTAGCGACAGTCACGCCCCATAACAGAGCGGGCAGGAGGCTGCCGTAATAAATGGCCCAGTCCCAGCGCTCGCGCCAAGCGGGGTCTTCACGTTTGCTCCTGAATTCAAAAGCCACACCGCGGATGATCAGACCGATTAACATAAATACCAGCGCCACGTAAAACCCGCTGAACAGTGTGGCATACATATGCGGAAAGGCCGCGAACATAGCCCCTCCAGCGGTGATCATCCAGACTTCGTTCCCATCCCAGACCGGGCCGATAGTATTGATAATAGCTCTACGTTCATTGTCTGTTTTAGCAACAAAGGGCAGCAGCATACCAACGCCGTAATCAAAACCTTCCAGGAAGAAAAATCCACTGAACAACACTGTCAATAAAATAAACCAGAGTATATTGAGGTCCATGATTATTCTCCTTTTCCTTCCCCGAGCGCGGGATCGTTTGTACCGTATTTTAACATCAGCTTGACCCCGATAAATCCCAGCACAGAGTACAGGACCAGGAAGCTGACCAGTGAAAAAATGATGTTCCCGGGAGTAATTGTGGGAGATACGGCATCCTCGATTTTCTGCAACCCATGCACGATCCAGGGCCAGCGTCCAGTTTCAGCGATGATCCAACCGGCAGTGATCGCGATGGTTGGCAACAAACCTGAGGGAACCATGATTTTGAGGAACCATTTTTGTTTTTCAAGTTTATCCCTAAAGGACCACCAGACAGCAAAGCTTGCTAACAGAACCATCAGCAGCCCGAGACCGATCATGGTTCTGGAGGACCAGTAGCTAATAATAACTGGAGGTATGTAATCTCCGGGTCCGTATTTGGCTACCTCTTCAGCCTCCAGATCGATCAGGCCTTTGAATTCGGAGGTCAAGTCGTTAAATAACATTAAGGAAAGGAATTTCGGAACCTTGATCTCCCAGCTATTTTCTTTATTTTCCTGATCCACAATCGCGATCACTGAGAAGGAAGCGGGCGCTTCTGTTTCCCAGTGTCCTTCCATGGCGGCTATTTTGAGGGGTTGGGATACAGCCAGGAACTGACCCTGGGCGTGTCCAATTAGTCCCACCAGGACTGAACCAACGAGGGCAAAGGTAGCGGCCCACTTGAATGAAAGCTTGAAGAACTCTTTATTTTTGGGTTTGTTCTTTAATAAGTGCCATGCGCTGAATCCCATGATTATGAAACCGCCAACAGCAATGCCGGATGTGACCACGTGCGGAAACTGATACCAGACATTAGGGTTGCCAAGCAAGGCCCCGAAATCGGTCATTTCTGCCCGACCGTTGCGGATGGCATATCCAACCGGATTCTGCATGAAAGAGTTGGCTACCAGGATCCAGAAGGAAGATAGATTGGAACCGATCGCCACCATCCAGGCTGCAGCCAGATGCCCCTTTTTGGATAATTTATCCCAGCCAAAGATCCACACGCCGATGAAAGTGGACTCCAGGAAAAAGGCCATCAACCCTTCGATGGCCAGAGGAGCGCCAAAGACATCGCCCATAAATCTGGCGTATTCGGACCAGTTCAGTCCAAAATGGAATTCCTGGACAATGCCGGTGACAATACCGACAGCGAAGTTGATCAGGAAGATCTTGCCCCAGAACTTGGTCATCTTCTTATAGATCTCTTCTCCGCTGGTAACGTATTTCGTTTCCAGGATTGCAAGGAACATTGCCAATCCCAACGTTACAGGTACAAAGAAAAAATGGAAGATGGTAGTCATGGCAAACTGCCATCGAGATAAAATTACAGGATCCATAAACACCTCTCTTTAATAAAAGTGATTCCCTTTACTATTATTGATTTTAATCAGTATTCCTCTATTTTACTTCCAGATTGGATTGATGGGGTAGTTCCTAGAATAATATTTATATATATCTCTCAGGGCAAAAAGGTCTTTCCCCGGGAAGGTGGGTTTTTTCCGTAGAAAAAATCGTCCAGGAGGAGGGCGACTTTCCGGAAGTTGCCGGATCTTCTTATGCCCCAGCGGACCAGGTTGTGGAGCAGGTTATCTGGATGGGAATAGGGGCAGACTGCCAGACAGCGGCCGCAGTCAGTTCCGGCAATGGTCCAGTAGTGGTAGCAGCTCTCAGGGTTGATCTTCCAACGCAGGACCCCATTGCTGATTTCGCGCTCGCCTTTGGGAATGGATTGGCTGGGGCAGTTGTGGGCGCATTTCTTACAGATCCTGCAGAAGTCCAAAATGCTTGGCTCTCCACGATAGCTGTCGGGATCCAGGGGCATTTCAGTGGTTACCACGCCAACTCGGACCCTGGGTCCCTGCAAAGGGGTCATTAATAATCCCATCCGGCCGATCTCTCCCAGCCCCGCATCCCGGGCAACCAGGGGTGCGATCACCCGGTAGTTGCCATCGATATGAGCCCGGGCAGGAAAACCCAGGTCGCGGATGGCGGCTGCCAGCTGGATCGATACCCTGGCTGATTCAACATACTGGCGGGCAGATTCCATGACCTCGGGCGCATAGGGACCATATCCAGTCATCTCAAAATCCATTTCCACAGTAAAAGCAATTGCAAAGGTGTGGTTCAGGTTGACTTTATCCCCGTACTTTCCGGTTCCACGCCCAATATGAGAGTAGATGTGTGCAGGTTTTAAGACTGTGATTCCACAATCAAGTGCGCCATAATATTTGGCCAGCTTTTTTACTGTTTTTGTCAAATCTTCTACAGAGGATTGATTCTTTTCATCTGAGATAGGGCCGTCCACCGCCTCGCGGAGCGCTTCTGTCAGTGTAAAACTTCCTACTGCGGAAGCCCTGTGCAAGGGATCCATGAAGCGGGCATGAGGAGAGAGCAAACCTGTCTGTTCCCTGGATGCATCATCCTGGGATTTCTGGAGGGGGTGGTCCCTGTAATAAGATTCATAAAGAGGAGTACCGGGCTCCAGCCTAGCCCTGGCAAAAATGATCTCCCGTTCATCCACCTGATCTGTGGGTTGACGAAATTCCACCTGCTGGGCTTTTGTGGGTAATAAGAAGAGTATCCCCCCTGCCACCACAGATGCCAAGGAGATAGCAATCAGTACATATCTAGCGTAATCTGGAAGCAAGAGCGCCAGCAGATAGATCGCTGTCATAGGGACGGTGATCATTGCAGCCCGAACAGCCGCCCTTTTTTCTTTTTCAATCAGAGACAGGACCAGAAAAGCAGCACCTGCAGTGAAGATCAGAATAGAGAAAGTGACCAAGATTATTAAAGAAATAGCCATATTGATAATACCCATTTATATTATAGCGGTGTTTATTCCGGGTTGGTATTTACTTATCCATTGACCCTGTCAGTATATCAAGCAGATCGATCGTAACTAGAATCTGATCATAATAAACCCTGATATGCACTGGTTTTATGACGCATTGTGAGGTTTGTTTTCCGTTGACGAGATTTCTCGTTCATGCTATATTTAGTCAGTGGGATTAGTTTTTCTAATTCCGGTAGCAGAACGTACGTTTCTTGAGCAATTATTATTGTTTAGAACGAGGGGGAACGCACTGCTGCGTTGATACCATTTAGTTCGAAGGAGATTTTTTATGGCAGAGCGTGAGACCGGTACTGTAAAATGGTTTAACGCAGGAAAAGGCTATGGTTTCGTTGAGCGCGACAATGGTGAAGGCGATGTCTTTGTCCATTACAGCGCAATTAATGGAGCCGGCTTCAAAACGCTGGACGAAGGACAGCGGGTTGAATTTGATGTTGTTGAAAGTGATAAGGGACCTCAAGCGCAGGATGTTCAAGCCCTGGGTGAAAGCGTAACTTCCTTCAGCACAGAGCCAGAAGACAGCGAGGATTCCGACAGCGAAGATTCCGACAGCGAAGATGAATTCAGCGAGGATTCCGACAGCGTATTCTAGTTATTCCACTTTAGACAGTCGAAAGAGCAGCGAGAGATCGCTGCTCTTTTTGTTTCCTTTGAAGGATATCCATTACAATGGAAGCAGGAGGGTTTGTTATGGATTGGTTCAAAGATAAGATCATTGTAGAGACTCGCGGAAAGGGGCTTTATCCAATTACCCAACAGATCACACCATTAATTAAATCTTGGGATATCCAGGAAGGAATCTGCCATCTTTTTATCTCCCATACCAGTGCATCGTTGGTGATCAATGAGAGCTATGATCCTTCCGCCCGGCAGGATTTGGAAGCATTTATGGAGCACTTGGCGCCGGAAGGCGAACCCTGGCACCGCCATACACTGGAAGGTCGGGATGACTCGCCTTCCCATATGCGAGCCATTCTCACTGCAGCCAGCCTGAGCATTCCTGTAGATGAAGGGGAATTATCGCTGGGAACCTGGCAGGGGGTCTACCTGTTTGAGCACCGCATCCGATCTCACCACAGATCTGTTTTGATCCGCTGTTTAAAAATGTCCTAAGGGGGGAAATTGTCTGAAAATAAGATTACCTCATTCAAAACCCTGGAATGGCTTTGGCCGGTTCTTTTAATTTTCTTTTTGGCTGGGTGCAAACCCGAAGAACCTAGCTGGCTTGACCCATTACCCAGCGCCACCGCGTCTGCTAATAACTCACCTGATCAAATTATCAGCATATATTTTACAGCTCCTGCCAATGACGATTTCAAAGGAGGACCTGACCAATTCCTGGTTGAAGCTCTTGATCAGGCTCGCACTGGGATTGACGCAGCTCTCTATGATCTAAATCTCTGGTCGGTCCGAAATGCCTTGATCCGGGCTCATGATCGGGGTGTTTCCGTCAGGATGGTAATAGAAGGAGATTCCCAGGATCGGCGAGAAATCCAGGAGTTGATAGAGGCTGGCATCCCGATAGTTTTTGATCAGACTGATAGCTTGATGCATAATAAGTTCTTTGTGATAGATAGAGGAGAGGTTTGGACCGGATCCATGAATATGACAATGAACGGCGCTTACCGCCATCTGAATAATTTGATCCGGGTTCGATCTGCGCTGTTGGCGGAAAACTATTCCATGGAATTCGAGGAAATGTTCCTGGATAGATTTTTTGGCGAGATCAGCCTGGAGAACACACCCCATCCTGACCTGACCATCGATGGAGTCCGTATTGAAACCTATTTTTCACCAGATGACTCTACGGCAGCGCGCATTATGCAGTTGATCCTGGATGCTGAAGAATCAATTGATTTTCTTTATTATTCCTTTACTTCTGATGGTATTGCTGATGCGCTGCTTTTCCAGGATACCCAGGGAGTTCAGATCCGGGGAGTGCTGGATGCCTATCAGGAAAGGACTGGTTTGGGGGGTGAATATCAACGCTTGAATGATTTTGGGCTGGATGTCTACCTGGATGTGCATCCTGAAAAACTGCATCACAAGGTCATTATTATTGATAACATGATTGTTATCACCGGTTCCTATAATATGACACGCAGCGCAGAAATCAGGAATGATGAAAATACCCTGATAATCCATAACGAAACTTTGGCTGCGATATATTTGGGAGAGTTCGATTGGATCTATGAGGATGCAAGTCAAGGGAATTAGTTATCAGGATTAACAACTCGACCTGAACGAGATGTCATGTATAATTAATATACCTGACATTATGAAATCGTTTTAAGGAAATGGGAATGGCAGATCAGAAATCAGCATCAACACGGGAATGGAAGCGGCTGGTAGATGAATTCCAGAAAAAAAGCGACCGGGCTGTAGCAATATTGGGTACCACTTACCTGAATACTCACCTGGCCCGCCTGCTGGAATGTTTTATTATCGATGATGAAAAGATCTCTAAAATGCTGTTGGGGGAGGAAAATCCACTAGGCAGTTTTGAGGCTCGTATCAAAGCAGCTTATGGCCTGGGTTTGATTAGCAGAACCGAATATCATGACCTGGTTTTGATCTGGCATATTCGCAACCGATTCATCCGAGATATGGGGGAAGGAAGCTTCTCGGAAATGGATATCCAAAATTTATGCAAACGGCTCAAGATTCCAGATGAAGTCATCTTGCAAGAAGAGACTCCTTCGCCAAGAGGTTTATTTGTTTTCGGCACCGCGATCCTGGCTCAGCAGCTGATGTATCGCGCCAATGAAGCCGCTCATGAAAAACGATCCTTGCGGGATAACTTTATCCTTGTAAATATCGAATAACCTAAAACGAAACATACCGGAGGGGGAATTTTAATTTAATTTTCAGTTGATAAGGGATTATTTAATACCCGATGTAAAATTTGTGGGCTGGGATATGTTAGCCACTCATTTTGGGATTTCGATTATCGTGTTTTAAGAAGATATTTAAATTCGGTAATTGAACCGCGCTTGGTGTGGTTTCCATTTTCCAGCCCCGGTTTTGCGCAGCACCCTGGAGAGGGCAGCTGTTGGGAAATATTGCTATATAGTTAATCCGGATTTTCTTGTCATAGGGGGAAATATAATGCCGGTTATTTGGATCACAATTTCTTTAACTGCCGGTTTGATTGCGGCAGACAACCTTACCTGGAATACATTCACCTGGGTCCTGGTTGGCGCATGTTTCAGCCTGGGTTCAGGTATCTCTCTCTGGCTATCCAGGAAGAGGATCCGGGATCTCACATCACAATCCTGGGTATTGATCCTGGCTGTGATCCTGGCCTTTTTTGTTGGAACTGTCTGCTATCAGAATTCTCTGCCTGATTATCAGGATCCAGCCTACATCTTGAATTACGCCGCCGGCTCAGTTCCTGTGCAAATTTCCGGGGTTGTGGTGGATTTTCCAGATCAAAGAGATCAGATCGTCAATCTTCAGATCAGGTCTGAAAGCATTGATGAAAATAAGGGGGATCCCCCCGCACCTCTCAAAGGAATATTATTGGCCAAGGCGCCGGTTGAAACCCGGGTGTCATATGGAGATCGAGTCCTGGTGGTGGGTTTCCTTAAAATTCCACCAGAAGATGAAGACTTCAATTACCGGGGCTACTTAAAAAGACAGGGCATAGATGTTTACATGACCCGGGCTGAGGTCGAGGTGCTGGATTCAGGGCAAGGTTCAATAATCCTGGGGGCTATTTACAGTTTAAAGACCAGGGCCCTGGACAATATTTACCGTCTCTGGCCGGATCCGGAGGCATCCCTGCTGGCAGGGATCCTGCTCGGGGTTGAAAGTGGAATTTCAGAACAGGTCCAGAAAGCCTTCCGTGAAACAGGAACCACCCATATTATCGCCATATCGGGATTCAATATAACAATTGTGGCTGGATTCTTTTCCCGTTTTTTCAGCCGGATCATGAACCCCCGCAGAGGTGCCGCAGCAGCACTGATCGGCATCAGCATTTATACTATCCTGGTTGGTGCTGACGCGGCAGTGGTCCGGGCTGCGGTAATGGGAGGGTTGTCAATATTTGCCCAACAGATCGGGCGCAGGCAACACGGATTGAATGCTGCTGCCCTGGCCAGCCTGGTGATGATGCTGTTTAACCCCCAGCTTCCCTGGGATATTTCTTTTCAACTTTCACTTTCCGCAACGCTGGGATTGGTCTTGTATGCCGATCCCCTTACGGACTGGTTCTTGCGGTTATGCTCTCGGGTATTTCCCCAGGATGTCGCGCAGAGGATCACTCAACCTGTCAGTGAATTTGTCCTGTTCACTTTTGCTGCCCAATTAACCACACTGCCGGTAATGATCTATCATTTTCATTCTTTTTCGCTGACTACTTTCCTGGCAAATCCGGCCATTCTGCCGGTACAGCCACCCATCATGGTAGTGGGTGGGCTGGCCTTGATCCTGGCTCTGGTCTGGTTTCCACTTGGAAAACTGGCAGCGCCTCTGGTATATCCGTTTGTTTTATATACCATTCGGGTGGTGGAATGGATCAGCAGGTTTCCAATCAAAACTGCACATCTGGGCCAGGTGGACATCATCTGGATCATGGCTTTCTATGCTGTCCTGGTTCTGATCACGTTTTATTACCCGCTGCTGCTTCAATTAAACCGCTATATCACGCCATCCCTGGTTACCGGGAGCCTGGTCCTTTCAGCCCTGTTCATCTGGAGGATGATATTTTCGGTACCTGATGGGAATTTGCATTTTTATCTACTGGATGTTGGGACCGGCAGCGCTATCTATCTGGAAAGCCCGTCAGGAGATCGGATACTGATCAATGGAGGGCCCAGCACAAAGCTTCTATCCGACCATCTGGGACGTAAACTGCCCCCATTCAAGAGGGATCTGGACTTGCTGCTCATTATTTCACCTCAGGCTCAGGATCTGGATGCCCTGGCCGGAAACCTGCCCCGTTTTGAGCCTAAAAAGGTTATCTGGCTGGGAGATCCTTCATTGTGCTGGGAGGCGGAGAATCTGCGGGCCATATTGGATGAAAACCGGATCCCGGTGATATTTGGCGAAGAGGGCCAAACCCTGGTTTTCAGCGACAGGTTGAGAATAGATGTTCTTTCTGAAAGCTCCCGGGGCGGAACCCTGCTGGTTGAATATGAGGATTTTCGGGCAGTTCTGCCTTTTGGGATCACGAGTGAGATCAGAACAAGCCTTCAGGAAGGAAGGGATATTGGGGAGGTGAGTGTAATATTACTGGCAGATAATGGTTATCAATCCAGCAATCCTTCAGTTTGGATTGATAATCTTCATCCACAATTAGCCCTTTTAAGTGTGGGCATCAAGGATAGCCAGGGTCTGCCAAATCGCGGCTTGATCGATCGTTTAGCAGGATATTCCCTGCTCCGAACAGATCAACATGGGACTATTCACCTCAGCACGAATGGAAAAAAGCTCTGGATCAGGGTAGAACGATTGGATTGAATGTGATACAAAAAGGTCATGAAATGGATCTTCCTTTCCCCCCATCTGGATGATATTTCCTTCTCGTGCGGCGGACTGGTCTGGGATCTGGCAAATAACGGTCATAATGTAGAGGTATGGACCACTAATGCCGGGGATCCCCCGGAAGATGATCTTTCACCTCTGGCGAGGGAGCTGCACCTCAATTGGGGACTGGGTTTGGATGCGGTTAAAATCCGGCGCGATGAAGATCAAAAGGCCTGCCAGATCATTGGCGCAACCCCGCGCTACTTTTCCTACCTTGACTGCATTTATCGGAAGACATCTGCTGGGGAGTTCTACTATTCCAGCGAAGGGGATATTTTTGGCGGGCTGGATTCCCGTGAAGCGGATTTGATCGAACAGTTGTCTGGACAACTTCAGGAGGAGCTTCCGGAAGATGCCCGGGTAATTGCTCCGCTGGGAATCGGCAATCACGTAGATCATGAACTGACCCGCAAGGCTGCCAATCGATTGGGAATCCCGTTGACTTTCTATGCAGACTACCCTTACGCCAGGGAAGTTGATGGTAAAGAAATCCTCGAATTCATGGATCGTTCTAAAGAATGGCAATTCGAAGAAATGCCTGTTTCTGAGGTGGGATTGGATAAGTGGATTTTGGCTGCCCAGGCCTACCGTTCTCAGGTCAGCACCTTCTGGGCAAATGATGAGGATCTTGGGATGCAGATCAGGGATTTCTCCACATTATTAGGTGGTAGATTTGGGCTCTGGCGGGCAGTCGAAAATCACTGAAAATTATAGGGTTATTATCACCTTGCAGTCGGTGATTACCTATGATAGAATTAGCGCACTTTTCAGAGGGTAGGGCTTTTTAGGGTGATAAAACTCTAATAAAAGCTCTTTTTATATTAAGAATATCTATCCTAGGAAGTGAGCGTACGAATTATGGCAGCATCCTATTTGACCCAAGAAGGGTATGATAAACTAAAGACTGAGCTGGAATATTTGCAGTCAGAACGCCGTCAGGAAGTGGCTGAACGATTGCGGGAAGCCCTGGACGGAAGTCCTTTGGGCGTGGATGCGGATGTTGAGGTTGAAGCAGCCAAAAATGCCCAGGCTTTTGTTGAAGGCCGTATCGCGTATCTTAAAAGCATCCTGGCCCAGGCTGAGATTGTTGATGAACTACCAAAGACTGATGTAATTCAGATCGGTACTAAGGTGACCATCGAAACAGCAGAGAAAGAAAAAGAAACTTATACTGTTGTTGGTCGAGCTGAATCTGATCCTGTAGAAGGAAAAATTTCATACGAATCCCCCCTGGGGAATGCTCTGATGGGGCATGCCAAAGGGGATAAAGTGGATGTTCCGGCACCGGGTGGGGTTTTCACGGTGAAAATCCTCAAAATTGGTTGAACTGTTTTATTTTGAATTCTCCCCCGTGCCCTGAACCAAGGCACGGGGTTTTTTTAATCACAAGGAAGATATTATGGCGGAATATACAAACCTGGAAAAAGTGCGCCTGGAGAAAATTGCCAAACTCAAGGAAATGGGGATAGACCCTTATCCCAGGCGGGTAGACAGGACTCACTCTGTCCAGGAAGTGATCGATTTATTCCTGGCTGGCGAGGGTGCTTCAGAAGAGATTGAGATACAGGCTGTTCTGGTTGGTAGAATCCGATCGGTTCGGCCTATGGGCAAAGTAACTTTTGCCCATATTGAGGATGGAACCGGCAGGATCCAGCTTTTTTTCCGTGCCAATGACATTGGGGAAGAGCAGCTGGCTTTCTTCAAAGATCATTTTGATCTGGGGGATTTCATTCAGGCCCGCGGAAAAGTGTTCCGCACCCGGACTGGAGAATTATCCTTATGGGTATCTGAATTCAAGATGGCGGCCAAAGCCATCACCCCACTGCCAGCAGCCAAGGATCAGGAAGTAGATGGGGAGATTGTGTCCCATGCCACTCTTACCGATCCGGAAACCCGCTATCGCCAGCGCTATGCGGATCTGGCAGTGAATCCGGATGTGCGCGAGGTTTTTCGTTTGAGAACAAAAACAATCAGGGCAATCCAACATTTTATGGATTCAAAGGGATTTCTGGAGGTTGAAACACCAATATTGCAGCCCATTTATGGTGGAGCTGCAGCTCAGCCTTTCACCACTCATCACAATCAATTGAAACAGGAGTTATTCCTGCGGATCTCATTTGAGCTGTATCTGAAACGGCTCCTGGTGGGTGGATTTGATAAAATTTATGAAATAGGGCGGGACTTCCGAAATGAGGGAGTATCGTTCAAACATAATCCTGAATTCACTCAAATGGAGTTTTATTGGGCTTATGCTGATTACCGGGCAGTGATGGATCTCACTGAAGAGATGCTGGCTTTTGTCGTCCAGGAAGTACTGGGTTCAAAAACATTTGTTTATAAGGATCATGAGATAAATCTTGACAAACCCTGGCAGCGGATCGAATTGCGCCAGGGGATCCTGGAGAAAACAAGCATCGATATCAACGATCATAAAACCGGGGCGGAGCTGGCCAAGGCCATGAAGTCCCTGGCTATGGAATTTAACCCCAAAGCATCCCGCGGGAAATTGATTGACGATCTGCTGGGCCAATATCTGGAACCGACCTTTATCCAGCCTACCTTTGTTTATGATTATCCACGGGAGATCTCCCCCCTGGCAAAAACCACACAGGATGATCCCAACACTGTTGAGCGTTTTGAAGGTTTTATGGGCGGTATGGAACTTTGTAATGCTTTCAGCGAGATCAACGATCCAATCGACCAGGAAGAACGATTTCTAGAAATGGGGCGTTCCTATTCCAGCGTGGAAGATGAACACCATCCTCTCGATGAAGATTATTTACGGGCCATGCGCTACGGCATGCCGCCCAACGGCGGTTTTGGTATGGGAGTGGACCGGTTAGTGATGCTGCTTGCAAACCAGCAAACCATCCGGGAAGTCTTGTTATTCCCCCATTTGCGCGACAGCGAGTAATTAAACGATTCCACTCCAAAAACCGGGACGCGAAAACTACTTGTTTTATTTTGTATGGATCAAGACATTTAATCAGGGGAAATATCTTGATCCATGAACCCCCTTTATCATCAGATTGATTGATATTTTGTCTGGAACTTATCAGGGTCATTATTGTCAAGGGGCGAGAGGATAAAATAATCAGCTTGGAAGGAAACATAGATAATAGAAGATATTTACTTCCAAGGTCTTATTTTTTCAGGTGAATATGTCGAAATCATTCCAAAAAGAAAAACACCTTATCCCTGGTTTATTTATAATACTAATTCTGGTCAATTTAGTTGTTGTTGTCCCTGAAGTGGGGTCATTTGGATTAGGTATTCTCAGGAATTGGGATCAGCCTGGCCTCTGGCGAAGTGCTCGTTTTGCCTTCAGTGCTAACTTTGCGGACTATATCGAGTTCCTTAGGGAAGAGATCCCAGAAGATGCATTAGTGATTATTCCCCCCAAAAATATTAGCTCTTGGGCATTGGCTGATACACCGACTATGCAGTTCTTTTTAGCTCCCCGCAGAATCATTAATTGTATAACAGTGGAATGCGGGTCCGAATTCATCGGACGAGAAAATACTTACATATTAATTATGGGATTGCATCGGTTTCCTGGAGAGGAAATTAGACCTCTGATAGAAAATATCAGCATGCATAATGATTCATGGGGTGTTTACGGCCCATCTGATAATCTGGGCAATGGAGTTGAAACCCCAGAAACGCCAGCTATCAACATCCTTTTAATAGACATCTTTTTACCGATGTTATTTTTTGTTTTCTTATTAGCTGCAGGATATTTCTTTGTGTCGCTGCTGCTGCCAAATTACCATCCCTGGATGAGGTTTGGATTAGGATATGGCCTCCTATCGGGGGGATATTCATTCTTTGGATATTTGTTATTGTATTTTGGGGTTTTCAAAGAAATCGGCAGTGTTTTTCAATTTATAACTGCTGCTGTTATTTTGATTATGGTCCTGTTATCAATCAAGAGTAAGTCTAATTTGAATGTATTCCAAGATCTGGTTTTTAGAAAAGAACAAGTTGATATCTGGATTGTTATTATCTTGCTATTAGGTGTGGGATATGCCATTTTGGCTGCTGGATCAGGTTTCCAAGAAACGGATTCGATTATATTATGGGGAGTCAAAGCCAGTGGGATCATGTCTGAAGGGTTGCAGGGAGTTATCTCTCACGGAACAAATACAACAGCATATCCACTGCATATTCCTGTGTATTTAAGTATGATCAGGGAAAATTTTGGAGATTACCTGCCAGCCGGAAAACTTATTTTCCCAATATACTATCTGAGCTTATTGCTGGTCTCTTATGATCTCCTGAAAACAAAAACCAGTATTGGTGTTGCGGGTCTAGGAACGCTAGTTTTAGCAACGATGCCATTGATTTCTCGCCATGCCATGATTGGTTATGCCAATCTGACGATTACATATTATCTGGTAACTGGAGTGATCCTGCTTAATAAAGTAATAAATGATAATAAGGATAATCTATCGATCTTAACTGGATTGTTCTTTGCATTTGTGATCTGGACCCGTCCAGAAGGATTGTGGTTTTCAGCCGCCATATATATATTGATATTTACTAGACTCCTGACCATCGATAATCCAAATAAGTGGCGGGAGGGCTTGTTGATCGTCACTCCTCCATTGCTGTTAACTGGTATCTGGATAATTACAAAAAACCAGTTTTACATTCTCGTTGATCCAGTGGAAGGGAATATAAATTCCCTGATGCGGAACATTTCCGAGGGAGCATTTCACGTAAAAGAGCTATCTCGGATAGTTGGTTACTTCTTGAAAAATTTGTTTGTTTTTACATCCTGGGGAACTATCGGAATTGGTATTGTTGCAGCGATCCTCCTCACATCGATCTCCAAACCGAAAACGAGGCAAGATAATTGGTTTATCTGGTCAGTTTCAATAATCAGCATTCTCGTGGTAATTGGTATGTATTATGTAATTTCATATGACAATACAGCTGAGCTAGAGTGGTGGTTGACATCAGGTTTCAACCGCATGATTATGCCTGGTGTGGTTTTATTGTGGCTGGGAATAGTTAATGCTCTTAGTGCAGCGGCCAAAGAATAGGCAGCAGCAGCACAGTGATCACCATTGATATGAAAATCAAAGGAATGCCCACTTTTGAGTAATCTTTAAATCGGTAATTTCCGGCTGCCATCACCAGGGTATTCACGGGCGAGGCAACTGGAGTCGCATAAGCGGTGGATGCTGCCAGAGCAACGGTCATCAAGAAAGCTTGAGGTTGATACCCAAGCTGCAGGGCCAGGGAGAGTGCCACTGGTGCTATCAGAACTGTGGTGGCTGTGTTGGAGATCACCTGGGTAAATAGTGACGTGATCAGGAACAAGGATGCCAGAGTAGGGATTGTTCCCATACCTCCCAGTGTAGTAGCTATCCAGTTTGCACCAATCTCTACAAGACCGACTTCCTGGAGAGCTGTAGTCATAGGAAGCATTCCGGCGATCAGGATGATGCTTTTCCAATCCACGCTGTTATAAGCCTGTTTCATGGTCAAGCAGCCGCTGATGATCATTAAAAAGGCAGCGATCAGGGCAGTTGTGGCCAGCGGCAGCCAGCCAGCTATCAGGGAAATTAACATAGCAGTAAGAATCAATCCTGAGACGATCATCTTAGAACGGGGTGGGGTCCCTTTCATGGTTTCTGGTTGGCCTACAACCACAAAGTCCCGCCGCTGATTGGCCAGGGCGCGAATATCTTTCCAGGCTCCCTGTACGAACAAGGTGTCGCCGAACCGTAATTTGGTTTCCTTGAGGGATAAACTGGATTTTGTACCAGGGCGGTTGATGCCCAGAACTGTTAGCCTGTATAAACTACCGAAGCGGGAAGAAACCAGGGTTTTCCCGATCATCAGTGATCTGGGAGGAAGCAGAACTTCCGCAACACCAACTTCGTCATTCACCAGGGCTTTTTGATCCATTGCTTCAGCAGGCTGGACACCTAACCGGAGGGCAGCTGAGGCATGACTAATATCGTTATAAAGACCCTGACAAATTAACAGATCATCGGGTTGTAAAGGGGTGTTGGTTGAGATCTTTTGACTGCCGGGGATCTCATCTGTAATGAAGCGGAGATTTCCTATTCGCGATCGACTCTGGGATTCGTCAGCCCGGAAGATTTCCAAAACATTGACGCCATATTTACTACCCAGGTCACTTTCCAGAATGCATTTCCCGACCAGGGGGGATCCCTGCCGTATCCTAAGCCTGTATAGGTCTTCCGGAAGTTTATATAACTGCATTAACTCATCAGGAGAGTTTATTCGCTGCATTTCTTTAGCGCTTTTTCGGTCAGGCAGCAGCCAGCGGCCGGCTAGAGCAAAATAAAGGATACCCGCGATCAATAGCAGCAGTCCAATAGGTGTGAAATCAAAGAAACCAAACGAGCTATATCCATTCTCTGCTAACAGATCACTGACAACGATATTTGGCGGTGTTCCGATCAATGTCATTGCTCCGCCAAGCAGCGATCCAAAAGATAGTGGAATTAATAATCTGGAAGGATTAATCCCTTTTTTTCTGCTGATGCTGATAATTGCCGGAGCCATGATGGCAACAGTTCCAGTGTCGCTGATGAATCCGGATAACAGTGCCACTGTTCCCATGATTAATATCAGTAAGCGGGTCTTGTTATCACCTGCGAATTGGACGATTTTGTTGCTGATGCTGTCAGCCAGGCCGGTTTCCATCACGGCGCCGCCAACTATAAATAAAGCGGCAATCGTGATCACAATCGGACTGGAAAATCCTGCCAGAGCTTGCTCGGTGGAAAGGATCCCGGTGACCATCAGGGATATGACCACCCCGAGAGCAACCAGGTCGACAGACAGCCACTCTGTGACAAAAAACAGAATGGCGCCGCCTAACAAAGCCAGGGTGATCCAGATTTCTATAGTAGCCATAAATCCACAGTCAGTCTTACTTGCTCCTGCCTAGTGTACCAAAACTTCCCCTTAACGGGTACTGCCCAGGAAAGAATCGAAAGGTCAATTCGCCAATTTGGATAAATATCTGGATAAATCTGGGGATAACAGTAACTTCTTTGTGGATAACTGTTTATAACCGTGGATTCCTTGGGGATTATGTGAGGATAAATAACATACCGATGTGGAATAAGATCGCCACCAACAAGCTGCCTGTCCACAATAGATATGCCAGGAACCGGTTCTCCTGATTTCTGAATAAGAATAAACCCAGAACTAGATTTGCTAGGTAGGCGGTGGTATTCAGGATAGGAAATAAGACCAGGCGAACGCTATCCAGACCTTCGTGAGGTAAACCGCCTGACGTAAAACCCAGCGATACCAGGTCTCTTGATGGAATTACCAGCAATGTCCAAATTAGCAGGCTGATATTTAATAATCCTCCACTGATCAAGATCCAGAGGATGGGTTTGATCTTTACGATATCAGTCAGGATCAACGCTGGTCGGACAGATTCGGTTTCGAGGAAACTGATCGCTCCCAGTTCGGTGAGTTCATTATACGTAGATATAAACTCATTTGCCTGGATTGGTGAGACCGCGTAATATCTCTCACCTGCGGCGATGATAACCAGCCCTTTTGATCGGGAAGCCAGATACTCCACTTCGGGTCCCCGCTGGAAACGCCGAACGCCCGTAACTGCTCCCGGCCAGTGAATGATCGGGAGGTGGGGGGCTGCTTCCAGATCTTCCAACCGGTAGACCCAATCGACCTGTTCCATGGGCAGACTCTCGGAACGCCAGCCCCAATTCAGTTTGATCCCTCCCCGTTCTAGGATGTATTCGGAGCGGTGCAGGGCGTACAGTCTGTAAATCAGGTATGGGACAGTGGCTAAAAAGAGGATGATCAGGGCGATATAGGGTAATAACTGAGGTGCAATTTCCACATTCGAGACACCCCATATCCCCCAGGCACCGGCAGCCGAAAATAATAACATCAGCAGCAGGTGAATGATTGTCCCCATTTGTTTTGGAGGATAGAAAATTCTTCCAGCATACATCACCACAATTTATACCACAGGCTCTCTAAGAGATTTATTGGCTCAGACTATGTACTTTGAATAAGATTGAGTATCTTTTCACACAGTTGGCTCTTTTATTTTTTCTCTACGTAGATTATGATAAAAACATAATCGAATATCTAGGGGGTTATGAAAATCACATTTTTAAATCAACAGAATAGGGAAAGGAGGTCTTATCGAATCTTGAGTCCGCTATTTAATGTCTAATTTTCAAACGCCAAAGGAGAGAATTATGTATAAGAGATTATTCCCAGTTCTCGCGATTCTAATCGCGCTGGCACTCGTTTTGTCCGCTTGCGGCGGCACTACGACCGGGGAAGTAAAAACGGTAGTAGAAACAGTCATTGTTGAAGTTGAAGTTCCTGTTGAAGTTGAAGTGGAAGCCGCCCCTGCCCCCGCAGTGGAAGGAATTCTGACACGAGTTCTTGAGCGCGGCTACATTGTTTGTGGCGGTCGAACAGATCTGGCAGGATTCGGAATGCTGGATGCAGATGGCCGCAACCTGGGTTTTGACATTGATTTCTGCCGAGCAGTTGCTGCCGCAGTCTTCGGTGACCCCGAAGCAGTCGAAGTTGTTCCTCTCACAGCTGCTGATCGAGGACCTGCCCTGCAGACTGCCGAAGTCGACATCCTGTCCCGCAATGTTACCTGGACCGCAAGCCGTGATGCCCAATGGGGCAACTTTACCAACGTCATGTTCTATGATGGCCAGGGATTCATGATCCGCAAGGACAGCGGGATCACATCGACTGATGAATTTGATGGCGCCACTGTCTGCGTTACCAGCGGAACAACCACCGAACAGAACTTGTCTGATTTCTTCCGACAGAATGGCATGGAATATGAAGCAGTGATCTTCGAAGAGACTCCGGCAGTTTATGGTGCTTATGAAGATGGCCGCTGTGACATTACCACCAGTGACAAATCCCAGTTGGCTTCTGTCCGAAGTGGTTTTGCAGACCCCGAAGCCCACATCATTCTTGATATAACCATATCCAAAGAACCGCTTACACCTGCAGTTCCTCACGGTGATGATGCCTGGTTTGACATTGTCAAGTTGGTGTCCTTCGCGTTGATCAACGCAGAAGAATTGGGAGTAACCCAGGCCAACGTTGAAGATATGAAGAGCAGTGATAATATCAATGTCCTGCGTTTACTTGGTGAAGAGGGTGATTGGGGTTATACGGATCTTGGCTTAACACCTGATGCATTGGCTAATGCCATTGCTGCAGTTGGAAACTACGGCGAAGTCTATAACCGCTATATGGGTCCAGAAGGCATTTCATTCACACTTCCACGTGGTCCAAATAACCTTTGGAATGAGGGTGGCTTAATTTACGCTCCTCCAGTTAAGTAATGAGTTAATCATCAAATTTACAAAAAAAGGATGCGGCTATAGCCGCATCCTTTCTATCCATTGGATCATGTGATGGCTTCTCAAAAAACTGATACAACAGCAATCCCTTTTTACAGGGATGAACGTATTCTGAAAATTATCGCCCAAATTGTCTCAACTGTGGTTATATTTGGATTTCTCATCTGGACGGTCACCAATTTCTTAAAAGCTGCTGATGCCCGGAACATGGAGCTGTCATTTGGATTTCTAAAAGAAGCGGCCGGTTTCCCCATCAGCAATCCTCCTATTGAGTACGAAGCTGGTATGACATACGGACGGGCTTTCGTGGTTGGCCTGGTGAATACCCTAATGATCTCCGGTGTGGGTGTAGTTGCAGCCACAATCATCGGTACCCTGGTGGCGTTAGCGCGGCTTTCTTCAAACTGGTTGTTAAGCCGGATGGCCCTGGTATTTATCGAATTTCATCGCAATATCCCCCTGCTGGTGTTATTGTTTATCTGGTACTTTGTGGTCTTTAGTTTTGTCCCACCCGTCAAAGAAAGCCTGGTCTGGCCGGGACCGATTTTTATCAATAAACGAGGTGTTTACCTCACCTGGCCACGATTAACGGAAACAGGATCAACATTCGTGATTTTATCCATCATTGGTATTATTGCAGCTGTTATTGTATTTATCATTCTTCGTAGAAGGCGGAAATACACCGGAAAAAATACCTACTATATGCCGATAAGCATTGTTTTGGTATTGATATTCTGTGTGAGTGGTTGGTTCCTCTCAGGGGGAAGCCCTTTCCAGCTGGATATCCCTTTCCTAAAAGGTTTTAATTATCAGGGAGGGTTAAGGCTGACCCCAGAATTTTCTGGAATGTTCCTCAGCCTGAGTTTGTATACGGCAGCATTTATTGCCGAGGTGGTCCGGGGAGGTATCCAGGCCGTTAACAAAGGCCAAATTGAAGCCGCCCGGGCAGTTGGGCTCAATCAATTACAAGTACTCAGTCTGGTTGTGATGCCTCAAGCACTGCGCATCATTATCCCGCCCATGATCAGCCAATATCTTAACCTGACTAAAAACTCCAGCCTGGCATTGGCAATAGGATTCCAGGAAGTATTTGCGGTTGGCAAAATCACAATTAATCAGGCAGGGCGGGCTGTACCGGTTTTTGGCCTGATTATGATCACATACTTGAGCCTAAGTTTGCTGACATCTTTTATCTTGAATATCTATAACCGCAGGATCCAATTTGTGGTGAGGTAATTATGGCTATCAAAGAAATGGAACAGGATTTTATTCGTCCTCCCCAACCTCCCGGACCGGTGAAATGGATCAAGGATAACCTTTTCAGCGGCTTCATGAATTCTATTCTGACTGTATTGCTTTTCCCGGTAATTATTTACCTGCTGTACCAGATCTTCAAATGGGTGCTGGTTGGTGCCAACTGGCAGGCAGTATCTCAATTTCCTATGTTATTCGCTGTTGGGCAATATCCTCGGGATCAAATCTGGCGGGTTGGGTTTATTTTCTCTGGTTTGATGTTTATGCTGGGTATCAGTTGGGGGAGATGGGGTGGTCTATTAAAATCAATTTCCCTGGCTGCGGGATCTTTTTTGCTGTTGTTAGCTGTTCTTCCTGTCCAACACCCTCAATTGGATTTGACCATGAGGATTTACCTGGGGTCAACCATACTGTTAACCCTGGTCGGTTTTCTAATTGGCAATAAAACACGACTTAAGAACACCATAATTATTGCCGGATGGTTTGTGATACCCATCATTGGCATCGTACTCCTGGCGGGTTTTTCTGGCAGTGAATGGCTCCCGGCAGTCCAGACAACCCTGTGGGGTGGATTGCTGGTGACATTCTTGCTTGCGGCAGGAGGAATTGTTTTATCCTTCCCACTGGGAGTGGCTCTAGCATTTGGCAGACGTTCTGACCTTCCAGTAGTAAGTGGGTTCTCTACGGTGTTCATCGAGGTAATCCGGGGTGTCCCTCTGGTAACAATCCTATTTATGTTTTCAATTATCCTGGCCTTGTTTTTGCCAGTTGAATCCCGGATTGACCGCCTTGTAAGGGCATTAATGGCCGTGACAGTCTTCAGCGCAGCCTATTCTGCAGAGAACGTCCGCGGCGGCCTGCAATCTGTTCCCCTGGGTCAGGTCGAAGCTGCAAAAGCTCTGGGTATGGGAAATTTGAAAATTACTGTATTTATCGTTTTACCTCAAGCATTACGGGCTGTGCTGCCTGCGATTGTGGGCCAGTTCATATCCTTGTTTAAGGATACAACCCTGGTAGTTATTATTGGTATAAACGATTTCCTGGGTATTGGCAGATCTATCATTAACTCTGATCCTGAGTTTGTTCAAATGCGTACTGAAGTTTATATATTTATGGCCGTGGTGTATTGGATATTTAGCTATCTGATGTCCCTCGCCAGCCGCCGAATTGAATCAGCTATGGGAATTGAAAGTAATCTTTAGGAGACCATATTATGACTGATAAACCAATTATCCATTGCACAGGTGTCCATAAATGGTTTGGTGATTTTCATGCCTTACGTGGCATTGATCTGGACGTTTATGAAGGTGAGGTAATTGTGATCTTTGGACCATCTGGTTCAGGGAAATCGACCTTTATCCGAACAATTAATCGCCTTGAAGAACACCAGCAGGGGGAGATCATCGTTGATGGAATAGAACTTTCCCACGACGTGCGTAATATCGAACTCATCCGGATGGAAACTGGTATGGTATTCCAGCAGTTTAACCTTTTCCCACACCTTTCAGTCATACAGAACATCACCCTGGCGCCTATCTGGGTCCGAAACTTACCTAAAGAAGAAGCTGAAGAAAAAGCTATTGAATTGCTGGAATTGGTAGGAATTCCCGAACAAGCCCTCAAATTCCCTGGAAATCTTTCTGGCGGACAGCAACAGCGAGTTGCAATTGCCAGGGCATTGGCTATGGAACCAAAAATCATGCTCTTTGATGAACCGACCTCAGCTCTTGATCCTGAAATGATCAAAGAGGTCCTGGACGCGATGATAGATCTAGCTAAATCAGGGATGACCATGATCGTGGTGACCCACGAAATGGGATTTGCCCGCGAGGTAGCTGACCGGATGTACTTCTTTGATGAAGGGTTAATTGTCGAAACCGGTACACCGGATGAAATCTATAATAACCCCCAGGAGGACCGTACCAAACTGTTCCTGTCCCAAATCCTGCAGCATTGATAGAAAGGTTTCAATAAGAACGAAAAACGGAAGACGGAGGACCTGCCTCTGTCCTTGCCCATGAGAGCTGGCGCTCTTCTTCGAGCCTTGTTTTTAGAATCTCATCCCTGTTTCTCCTCTTATCCCATTCCCCCATTCTCCTCGTCACCTTGTCCCACAGTTTCAGATTCTTTACCCCCTGATTATTAGCAGAATTCCAATAACCACCAGGAAACCATAAATTATCTTATCAAATTTACCCTGGGGGATAAGATGGTTGACTTTTCCACCAATCAACACAGCGCCGATGATCACTGGAATGCTGTACAGGTATAAATGGACAACCTGGGGGGTCCACATTCCTGCAATACCGTGAGAGATTAATATCGCTGCACCAGTCGGTAAAAAATATCCTTGCAGAGTTGCCCGGAATTTTTCTGAATCCCATCTTCTTAACATGCCGTATATGACTACCGGGGGTCCATTGGTGTTATATGCTCCACCCAGGATTCCGGCAATCAAACCGGTCAGATAAGCCCAATTTTCGTTTAACAGTCTGGGCAGATTGGGCACAATTAGGTTATAAAGACCAAAACCCGTAATGATTATTCCCAGAAGTGATTTTACAAGCACTTCAGGAGCTGCTTTTAGAAAATAAATGCCAATTGGAATGCCTATCCAGGTAGTGATCACCAGCCGCCAGGCTGCCTGGATATCTACTTTCTTCCAGGCCTTGATCAGAATAATGGTAGCGATTGTAGTAGCTCCCATAGCTGTTAATGGCGTCGCGACCTGTAAACCAACCACAATAGCTAGCAGAGGCATGGCGATTAACGCGTCTCCAAATCCTAACGCAGACCTGATGAAAGTTGATAAAAAGAGAATTGCAAGTACCAGCAGTGTGGTCGATGAAAATTCCATAATTTTCCAATGAATTAATTGTTGAATGATAATCCTGATTATCTTATCATATCAAAATCCCAGTCATGAATGATATTGGAGCTGATTTTTTCATATTCTGGTATGATGATTTTGTGCTTATGAGGAGCGATATGAGTGAAGCGGATGTGATCAAGAAGACTAAGAAGGTGATAGGCGGTCCCATTACTTCAGAGTCTATTCAGAAGGACCTGGAAGCAATCGGGGTGAAGCCAGGAATGGTGCTGTTAGTGCATTCATCCCTTAGCAAGATTGGCTGGGTGAGTGGAGGCCCAGTGGCAGTGATCCTGGCTTTGGAAGAAGTGCTTGGTACAGAAGGGACGCTGGTGATGCCAACCCATTCTGGTGATCTGTCAGATCCGGAAGAATGGTCAAACCCCCCGGTCCCCCAGGAATGGAAGGAAATCATCCGTCAGACCATGCCGGCCTTCGATCTGGAGATAACTCCGACCAGGGGCATGGGCAGAATCGCGGAATCCTTCCGGAATCAAAGGAATGTATTGAGAAGCAATCATCCCCATATGTCCTTTGCTGCCCGGGGAAAATTCGCATCCCTGATCACAGATAACCAACCCCTGGATTTCAGTCTCGGGGATGGGTCTCCTTTGGCCAGGATCTATGACCTGGAAGGAATGATCTTACTTTTAGGTGTTAAACATGATAATAATACCAGTCTGCACCTGGCCGAATACCGGGCGGACTTCGAGGGTAAGAAAGAAATCAAGCAGGGAGCTCCGATCATATTGGATGGCAAACGCCAGTGGGTAAAGATCCGGGATTGGGATGAGCACAGTGAGAACTTCATAAAGCTTGGTAAAGCTTATAAAAAAGCCGGTGGATCAATTATGGAAGGCAAGATTGGAATGGCCAAATCAAAGTTAATTCCCCAACGGGAATTGGTAGACTTCGGTGTGGACTGGATGAATGAGAATGTGAAGATTCGGAACAAAAGGGCTGATTAGATTAAATAACCAGAGGGGTTCTCCCTGGAAGGAAGGTCAGAATGGGCATATTGGAAAGAGAAATTATTGAAAATTCGGTGCAGTCCTGGTTGATTGCTGTAGGAATATCCCTGGGTACTATTCTGGTGCTCCTGTTTATTAAGCGAATTCTCAAAAGGCGCCTGGAGAATTTGATTAAAAAATCTAAATCACCTCTGGATGATTACCTGCTCCCACTTCTATCCCAAACACGCTGGTTCAGTATCCTGGCTGGAGGGTTGCTGGTCGGGTTGTTCGCTCTTGATCTTCCTGAGGATATCCATACCTGGTCGGTAAGGATCATCCAGATCATCTTTGCGCTGCAGGTGGGGTTCTGGGGTACAGGAATGATCTCACTCTATATTGAACGCAGAGTAGATTCAAAGATTCAGGAAGATAATGCAGAGGACGCTACCACGCTGGATGCCCTGGGGCTGATCGTTAAAATTGCTTTATGGTCCGTTTTGGCTTTGATCATTCTGGATAATCTGAATGTGGAGGTCAGCAGTTTGGTTGCCAGCCTGGGAATTGGCGGAATAGCTGTTGCCCTGGCGGCGCAGAATATTCTGGGAGATCTATTCGCCTCTCTTTCGATCACATTGGATAAACCATTTGTGATTGGTGATTTTGTAATGGTAGATGATTTCGAGGGTGATGTGGAAGATATTGGTCTTAAGAGCACCAGGATCAGGAGTCTTTCCGGTGAGGAGCTGATTTTCTCCAATACAGATCTACTCAACAGCAGGATCAGGAATTATAAAAGATTGGAAAAGAGACGTATCTCCTTCAATATCGGTGTTATCTATGGAACCCCGGTTGAAAAATTGAAGAAGATCCCCGGGATGATCGAAAATATCATTTCTCCCCTTGAGCATGCGGAGTTTGACCGGACTCATTTTAAGACTTTAAGTGATTTTTCCCTGGATTTTTCAGTAGTCTATCACGTATTGGATCCTGCTTATTCAGTTTACCTGGATATTCAGCAGACCATCAATCTTGAGATCTATCAGCAGTTTGAAAAAGAAGGGATCGAGTTTGCCTATCCAACGCAGACTGTTATTGTGGAAAGTGAAGAGTAGGGCGGTTAGATCCCGGATACCAGGTCGCTGATCTTATTGATTCTATGGCACTCAACGTCCGGGAATATATTACGTGGGTCAATCATAACTGGATAGAGGCCTGCATTCTGGGCACCTACAATATCCGTATAATAATTATCCCCAATATAGGCGGTTATCTCCGGACTGCTATCAGCCAAGTAGAGAGCATGTTCAAATATCTTGGGATCAGGTTTCGCCATTTTAACTTCGCCAGACGTGAAGCAAAAATCAAAATAGGATTCAAATCCCAGATTCTTCACCTCTGCTTCGATGGGATTCGGTCGATTGCTGACCAGGCCCATTTTGTATCCTAACCTTCGGAGGGATTTCAAGGTTGGGCGGACATCATCTGCGATATATACCTCTGGTTTATAACGTTTGATGAGCTCTTTCTGGATGACTGGGGCCAGGTCCGTTGTTTGTAATTCCGTCAAGCCTGCAGCCCATAACTTTCGTTTCAGGTAATGGAGCCAGAACTCATCAGTCAATTCGCCATACATTTTTTTGTCCTGTTTCATTTCCTCTGATTCTGTCCAATAGCGGAACATGAACTGCTGGGTATCCCGGAGCGCGGTTGCCATCACTGGTACCAGATGTTCATCAAGAATTGTAAAAAGGACATCCAGAGAGGAAGGATGCTGATGGATCAATGTGCCATCAAGGTCGAAAAGCAATGTTGTGATATGGATGGGTAGCGTCATAGTTAAAGGTTCTTTCCAAAACGTTTACGGATGAATGGACAATCTCCTGATAGAGTGGATTTTAATCCAATCGCAGGATTTACACTATAATATATAAGATTATACATTACCCCTTATTCCAGTGGGCAAAGATATGAAATTTGGAGAGGGGTTAATTATTTCCCGCCCCCTATTTTTATGAGAACTCCCAACCAAAAACAACAACGGCTGCAAATCATTTTTTTGGCTCTAATAGGCATTACCATTCCCTGTTACGCTTTGGGATATACATTCGTATCTATTAATGAGAAGAATCAACCCACACCCACTGCCAGGATTCCTTCCAGCGCCACATTTACTATAACTCCAATCGTTACCAATACTCCAGCTCCAATCATACCCACCCGCTTTCCTACTTTTACACCTACAATTACTCCCACAAAAACGCCTACCCGGACAGAAACCGCGATTCCGACAGATACACCTACATCAACACCTACCCAAACACCGACGCCTACAAATACCTTCACCCCAACACCTACACCTACTAATACACAAACCCAACCCGCAACAACAGAACCACCACCCTCACCGATTGCTACAAATTAACCATAATTGATTTTTTGGCAGTCTTTTTCCCAGAATTACCCATATTGTTGATTTGTTAATATCCTACAAATGCTATTTTCACTGAAAAAATGTGGTTTAATGTGATCTCTTTGGGAAAGAAAGGTTAATTATGAAAAAACCTATGATTTACAGTAAATATAAGACCTTGTTGAGATTGATACCTGGCTTGATCATAATGGGCTTGCTGGTATTTGGCATCTCATCCTGCAATTTCCCGGATTTGGGAGGGATCTTCCCTTCCAGATCCGCAACAGAAATTCCAGGAGCAGCTGCGGCCTCTTCTACACCCAGGCCTTCGGCGACGCCAAATATCCCGGTAGTTCAATCCCGGAGGTTAATTGTATGGGTACCGCCCCAGTTCGATCCTGCCGCAGCCACAACTGCAGGGAATCTGTTCCTCTCTCGCCTGGACGAGTTCATTGATAGACGGCCTCAAACAGAGATCCAGGTTCGGGTAAAACCAATTACAGGTGATTTTGGGATCCTGGAATCCCTTCAGGTTACTGACTCTGCCGCTCCCCTTATCATGCCCGACCTGGTAGCTTTGCCCCGTTCGCTGGTGGAGCAGGCTTTCAATGCCGGTTTGATACTTCCGCTGAATGGATATACCGAGTCTATTGTGGAAAATGATTGGTATGATTATGCCCTGGAACTAGCCCATATCAATGACCAGATCGCTGGTATTCCTTTTGCTGGTGACCTGATGGTCCTGGCTTATAAGGATGATACTGGAGAGGTGCCTCCGCCAGATTGGGACGCAGTAATTGCTGGTCAAACGACATTGGCTTTTCCTGCTTCAGATCCACGTGGTTTGGTCACCTTGACTCTGTACCAAAGTCTGGCCGGAGAACTGCCTGGTGCCACTGAAAAGGCTTTGATTCGGGAAGATGCCCTGCTGGATGTATTCTCGTATTATCAAGAAGCCCAGGCTGCCAGTGTTATGCCTTATTGGTTAACCCAGTTTGAAACAGAAGAACAAGCCTGGCAGTCTTATCAGGACCGCCAATCAACCATGGCAATAACCTGGAGTTCGATTCTGCTCACCGCGGATTCTGCCAACACATCTCTGGCTGCCATGCCGACCAAAGAAGCAAAACCCTTCTCTTATGCTGATGGATGGATATGGTGCGTGGTCCCATCTAATTCGGAAACAGAACAGGAAGCGGTAGAATTGATCGAATTCCTCACAGAGTCGAGTTATCTCAATACCTGGGGAGTTGAGGCGGGCTATCTGCCTGTCCGACCTTCCGGGCTGGATAGCTGGTCAGAGTTACCTTTCTACACCACCTTGCAGCAGCTGCTGCCCGCGGCAGTGCTAATGCCCGGAAATGACCTGCTGGATGACCTTGGTCCGGTGATACGTGATGCGGTGACCAGTGTCTTAAAAGACCAGGTTGAGCCGACAGTTGCCCTGTCGGCACTTCTGGAAGAAATCCAGGGTCCCTAGACCGGATCTGGTTAGCTTCCTTCCCAAATCTAACCCTGCGTGATATAATCACCAGCCGTGTAAAAAAACACAACAATAACTAAGAAAATTTACTGATATATCAAGAAGGAATTATTAGATGGCCGATCTGATCAAGGCGTTAGAAACGCCAAAAAACCCCAATGTACCCGATATTCAACCCGGGGATACCGTTACCGTTTTTGTTCGCATTAAAGAAGGCGACAATGAACGTGTCCAGCAGTTTAAAGGCACTATAATCCGGATCCACGGTACAGGAAATAGCGAAAGTTTCACCGTCAGAAGGATTGCCAGTAACAGCATCGGCGTTGAAAGAACCTTCCTGACCCGTTCCCCGATCGTGGAGAAAGTGACAGTTCAGAGCTCGGGCCATCACCGCCGCTCACGGCTGTATTTCCTGCGCGACCGTACTGGTAAAAAGGCAAAACTTCGCCAGAAATTCAACTAAAGGTCAAATAACACAAGAAACCCTCAAGGGCATGGATTTATCTGTGCCCTTTTTGATTTAAGCCAGAGGATCGAGAGAAAAAACCTGAGTATAATGAAAGCCATGAGAGCCAGATCCGTTTTTGCCTTGTTCCTGATGGCAGTTCTGATCAGTTCCTGTCAAGGTGCTGAAGCCGCCGTCCCTGAACCAACCTGGGAAAATTTTTCGTTTGAATTTTTCCGTGATGGATATTACCAGGCGGTGCTGCCCAATTGGGAGGATGCCCTGGAAAAAGATCCCGATGCTCTGCATATGGTAGTGAAAGATGGCCAGTTTATTAGTATTAATCGCTACCAGAATATACCTGAAATATTTGCAGAACAGTTCCTGGCTTATATTGAAGAAGATTCCAGTGCATATCTTGTTCAACAGGGTGAGCTGGATGGCAGACCTTTTTTTGAATTCACTACCCGGGATAATGATCAGACGATGCGGCTCCAGGCAGTGTTAGATTACTGCCAGGGACAAACCTATGCCCTGGTTACAGGCGGCAGGGATACTGTTCAGAATTTAGATTTGTTTGAACAGGTTCTGACCTCTACCAGCTGCCAGGACGAATTTGAGGTTCCGGATCTTGATACAGGGAAGATCGGCATGAGAGTCAATCCTGCTAAAGATGATCACTGGGAAGGCTTCTATCCAGCGCTGCGGATGGCCAAGGAAAATGGGGTGCAGGTCCTGCATACTTATATTTGGTGGGGGGAAGTTGAACAAAGCCCTGAGGAATATACCTGGGAATGGCAGGATGCCTTGATGGGCTACCGGTTCAGGGAAGGCTTTGAAGTATCTCTGGCTGTAAATGTGATCCACACAGCTCTGCGGGGCTCAATGCCTGGGGATCTGAGAGATAGAACTTTTGACGATCCGGAATTCATCCAGCGTTTTACAGATTTCATCCTTCAAACCCTGGAGCGATACCCCGTCCAGTATCTCAGCATAGGCAACGAGGTCAATGACTATTTCGTCAATCATCGAGATGAGATTCCAGCCTATAAGACTTTTTTCCTCTCCGTTCAGGAAGCTGTTAAGGAAGAATATCCAGATCTCAAAGTAGGTATGACCTTTGCTTTTCATGATGCGGAAACTATGAACGCGGTGGATATTATCCGGGAACTTGATCTGGGTGACTTCCTGCCAATTACCTTGTATATCTATAGTCCCGGGTTTGTTTTTGATCGTGATCCAGCTGAGCTGGAAGCCTACCTGGAGCGGATCCTTGGTCTGGCGGGAGAAAAACCAGTCGCTCTTGTAGAGTTGGGTTGGAATACTGCGGAAAGCCTTTCAGGTACCCAGGAGGACCAGGAAGCTTTTGTTCGGGAGACATTTATGCTTCTATCTCTCCATAGGGATCAAATCGAATTCATTTCCTGGTTTGATCTCCATGATAGCAAGTTGGATAATTCCTATACTTCAGCTTTGACTTTTCTTCCGAACGATTCAAGCCTGATCCAGGATGAAGCCTTTATGGCGATCTTCGTGGATTTTTTGAACTATATGGGTTTGCTTGAAAATGATGGCACTCCCAAATTGGGCTGGTTTGCGTTCCAGGAAGAAGCGCGAGAATACTTGGAGAATATTCCTTGAGATGGAAAGAATAAATAAACATCACAGGCCAATAGGCATTTTTGATTCCGGAGTGGGCGGCCTTTCGGTTTTAAAGGAAGTGCGCCAGCAATTCCCCGCGGAAGATCTGTTATATATCGCTGATCAAGCTCATGTTCCTTACGGCATCCGTACCAGGGAAGAAGTGCTGGGTTTTTCTGAAGGCATTGTCCGCTACCTGTTGAATAAAAAAGTCAAACTAATCATTATAGCCTGCAACACTGCTTCTGCTGTGGCCTTGGAAGTTCTCAGGAAATCCTATCCTGCTCTTCCCTTCGTGGGTATAGAGCCAGCGGTTAAGCCTGCGGCGGAAGAGACCAGCACAGGAATCGTTGGGGTTCTGGCCACACCAGCCACATTCCAGGGTGCCCTTTATGAATCCACGGTGGAAAGATTTGCAAAGGGAGTCAAGATCCTGCCAGATACCTGTCCCGGGCTTGTAGAACTCATCGAGGAAGGAAAAATCGATCATCCCAAGACCAGGGAGATCCTTGAGAAGGCTCTTAATCCGATGTTAGAACAAGGTGTGGATGAAGTTGTGATGGGCTGTACCCATTATCCTTTTGTGATTCCGCTGATCCAGGAGATTGTAGGAGATGATATTCAGGTGATCGATCCTGCTCCAGCAGTTGCTCGGCAAGCAGGTCGCCTGCTGACTGAGTATGATCTGCTGACAAATGGTGGAGCGAATGGCCAGACGAGATTCCTCACCAGTGGAGATCCACTAGAGTTAGAGCGGATTATCGGGCAGTTATTGAACCTGGAAGCAAGGGTTGAAGGTTTGAATTGGGTGGGTGGAGAACTACAGGAAGCTTAATCGTTTTTATTTCTTAGACTGATCACCAGTGCTGCTGCCAATGTGCCGCCAGAAATGATCACTGCCAGGATGACAACAGTGGGATTCTTAGAACTGGTCCGAAAGCGGGGTTCGCTGGCTGTATTATCAGTTGGTGATGGTGTGGCAGGTGAAAATGGGATGGCAGTTCCTCTTGGTCCTACCGGTGATGGAGTATGTGAATAGCGGGGAGGCAGAGTAGGACTGGCCTGACCGATCGGAGTATTTGTAGGAGTATAAGAGGGTTGGATGATGATCTCATCCCCCAAGTTCATGATCGCGTCTGGTTCAAGTTCATTCAATTCCCTTAATTCTTCGAGCGATATATTATAAACAGCTGCTATAGTCCAAAGCGATTGGCCGCCAGCGATGATATGTTTAACTGTCCCGTCAGACATTGGGGTGGATACAACAACTGGCACAGACGTGGGCTCCTGGGAAGTTGAAGGTGTACTGGTCATGGCAGGATTCTCAGGTGTTGGAGCAGGGTCCCCGATCCAATATCCCGTATCAACTGTGTAAAACACAAGATCCCCTGAATAAGCCACACCTGCACCGATATATTTATAGTTAGGGCCATACATCGTATTATGATGTTCAGGGTCGTTCCAGGGGCCATTGATAACTTGCAGTATGGTCCCGTTTTCCCAAAAAGCGACGTTCTCAGAGACGTAAATATCAGCACCATTTCCAAACCCGGCAGCTCTCGCCCGATCTATAGGACGGGATCCGTCTGCGCTAGTATGAGTCCAGGTACCGATCGATGCCTGGTACTGGCTGTGCTGTTGGGCGATCTGCATCAGGGCAGGGTGTGCCTGCAAGGCAGCCAATCCCTGTTGAGCCCGCAGTGAATTAATGGTGTTGATAACAGTAGTGGCTGAATCGCCCTGGGCCTGTATCACACTGACCATAACCAGGGATACCAGGAGTGTAAGGCCAATCAGGAACAGCCGGAAGGGAATTTTTTTCATGGGTAGAGAAGATCCGGCGCTGGTTTTTTCTTGATCAGCGCCGGATAATAATCAGAGAGATTTATAATTCTTGTTTTAGGCTCTCAATAGCAGCCACGGGTGTTGGATCCATATCATAGGCCATGGCCAGGAAAAAGGCAGTGTAATCACCAAATTGAATAACGGTCCACATCTGGGCCATTCTGCTATCACCCTTGGCCTGGATCAGATCAGTGTTGATGCCTTCAAGCATGAAACTCTTTTTAGTGAGTTCGATCCTGCGCTGGTTGCGGGGATGATTGGAGTCTGCCTGTAAGAATAAAGCCATGGTCTTTAGCAGGTTTTCTTCCGGGTTAAGAACCCCGGCCAGGGTATTGTGGTCTGCTTCTGGAAGGTCTTCATATTGACCCCAGGCTTTGGCGATTTCGCTGATTTGTCCTTTCCAGCGCCGCGCCACAGGAGCCAGTAAATCCGCTCCAAATACACTCACCCAGCGATCGACCAGCTGGCCTGCCATTCGCTTGGCAGGATTTTGATGGTCCGGCAGATCTGCAGCCAGAGTATTGCGCTGTTCTTTCATCTCTTCCACAGTGTCGAAGAGTTCTTCTGTTGGATCAGCGATGAATCCCAGGCGGGTGAAAACGTTCAGCAATAAGCAGAAGGAATATCCAACAGCGGCCCTTGGCTGGCCCTTATGCTGGAAAATCCACAAATTGACATCGTTCTTCTTGGCCAGCTCAGCGATTTTTCCGCCGGTTGAAATGGCCAGCAGGCTGCAGCCCCGCTTAAGGGCAGTTTCCATAGCAGAATTGGTCTCTTCAGTATTTCCCGAGTGGGAGGATACGATCACCAGTGTCTCAGGGCCATTTGCCCAGGCAGGTAAATCATAATCCCGATGTACTTCCAGGGAAACGGAAGATAAAGGCGCGGCATAAGCCTTCAGTAGATCGGCGCCTATGGCGGATCCACCCATTCCGGCTACCAATACCTGCTTTACACCGCTAAAATCAGACAGGGGAAGGCTCTGGGCCTCTTCCCAGGCTGTGAGCAGCTGTTCAGGCAGTCCGTTCATCTCTGCCAGCATGTTTTTTGTATCAAGTATTGAAAACTCTTGGTGGTTATTTAAGTTCATATTTTCCTTTGCTTGCCTGAGGGTTTGATTCCCTTCCAAGGAACTCAATCCCTCAATATTAATATTTTCTATTCCTGCAGATCCTGCATTAGATCATAGATGTCCTTACGCGACCAGCCTGATTCTTTTGCCAACCTTTTGGCAAGCTGGCTGGGGCTGATCCCTTCCTGTCCAATCTCTTCCCGGATCACTTTATGCAACCTGTTTTGATCCCAAACTTGCTCTTTTTCTTTCCCGCCGATGATTAATGTGATTTCTCCTTTTGGTTTTTTTTTCGTGTAATAATCCCGGATCTGGTCGATTCTCCCCCGTTTGATTTCCTCGTGCAGTTTGGTCAGCTCCCGGGCTACGGCGATCTGCCGATCTCCCAGGATGGAAAGACAATCTTCCAACGCGTTCAACAATCGGTGGGGTGTTTCCAGGAACACCAATGTCCAGGGAAGATCCTTTACCAATATTAAGAGGTCCTGACGAGCTTTTTTCTTTCTAGGCAAATAACCCAGGTACAGAAAATTATCCGTGGGAAGCCCAGCAGCCGACAGGGCGGCAATTGGCGCGCTGGGGCCTGGCACAGGTACAATCCGGTGCCCGGCGGCAAGAGCTGCCTGGACCAGTATGAATCCGGGATCGTTAATGGCAGGAGTCCCCGCATCTGATACCAGGGCCAGGTCAGCCTCATCTAGATGGTTTATCAATACCTCGGTCTTGGTACTCTTATTGTGATCGTGATAAGAAGTGAGGGGAGTGCCAATCTGATAATGTTTCAGCAGTTTGGCAGAGGTACGGGTGTCCTCGGCAGCGATCAGCGGGACTTCTTTTAATATCCGCACAGCCCTGAAAGACATATCCTCCAGGTTGCCAATCGGTGTGGCGACCAGATAAAGGTCACTCATTTATACGTTCCTCCAGGGAGAGATTTGTTTTTACACTGCGGGCCAATTTACGGCGGGACAGCATAACCTGCCTGCTACAGCCCAGGCATTCGATCTTTATATCTGCTCCCATGCGGATAACCTTCCAGCGATCTTCTCCGCAGGGGTGGGTTTTTCGCAGCTTTAACAGGTCGTTTAATTCTAAATCGGGCAGCATGAAGGCATTATATCATTTTGGAGGAAAGGTCTTTCCGGGGAGGTCATTACCTTCATCAGATTGATTTGCCAGGCAGAGAGTTTTATACTTGTAGCTAATCATTGATCTGGAAGTACTGAGGAGGAGATTATGGCAGACCACCGTGTAAATAACCTGGCACAAACGCTGGTGAACTATTGTGTGGAAGTCAGGGAAAAAGATCTGGTTGGTATCATCGCTCAGCCCCTGGCCACCCCCCTGGTCCAGGAGGTAGTGCGGGAAGTGCTCCGTCGGGGAGGATATCCGTACTTGCTGCCTTATAAGGTCCCCCTGCCAACGCTGGGTTACGAAGGTCTTGATAAGATCATTTTTGAAGAAGCCAATGATGATCAGCTCAAACATCTGGATCGTTATTGGGAAACCCTGAATAAGGATTTTGATGTTCGGATATTTATCCTGAGTGAGTTTAATACCCAGGGAATCAAAGATATTGATCCAGAGAGAATAAAAATCCATAAACAGGCCAATAAACCGATCTTTGATACATACTTTGAACGTATGTCATCTGGAGATCTGCGAAGGGTCAGTACGCTTTTTCCAACTCAAGCATATGCGGATGATGCCGGGATGAGTTTGAAAGACTTTGAGGATTATGTATATAGTGTAACTTTCAGCGACTCTGATGATCCAGTAGGGGAATGGAAGAAAATGAAGGATGAGCAGCAGGTTCTGGTGGATTGGCTGAAAGGAAAAAAACAAGTAGAGGTAAGAGGGCCACATGCTGAGCTCAGCTTATCTATTGAGGGCCGGACATTCATCAATTCGGATGGTAAACAGAATATGCCCAGCGGGGAGATTTTCACCGGTCCGGTTGAGGATTCAGTGAATGGCTGGATCCGTTTCACTCATCCCTGTATTCTCACAGGGAAAGAAGTGAGCGGTGTGGAGCTTCATTTTGAAGAGGGAAGAGTTGAAAAAGCCTCGGCAGAAAAGAATGAGGATTTCTTATTGTCGATGCTGGACATGGATCAGGGTTCCCGCTACCTGGGAGAATTCGCCATCGGGACTAACCTGAGAATTAATCGATTTATCAAAAAGATCCTCTATGATGAAAAGATTGGGGGAACGATCCATATGGCGTTGGGCCAGGGATATCCCATCACTGGCAGCCTTAATAAGAGCGCTATTCACTGGGACATGATCTGTGATATGAGGGATGGGGGACAAATCATTGTGGATGATGAATTGTTTTATGACTCGGGTGAGTTTGTTATTTAGGTACTCCTGCAACAAACCAGGCCCCGGGGATGATTCATCCCAAATGGTATAATCCCCCCAGGAGTAAACCTATGTTTAATATCAATATCGCTACCTTTGTGTCGCGAGCGATTACCTTAATTATTGCATTTACAATCCATGAGTTTGCCCATGCCTGGACAGCGAACTATTTTGGAGACAGCACACCTCGCATCAATGGCCGGCTAACTTTGAATCCCCTGGCTCACCTGGACCCAATCGGATCTTTGATGCTGCTACTGGTAGGTTTCGGATGGGCAAAGCCTGTCCCGGTGAATCCCTATACACTCCGCCAGCGCTCTCCATCTGCACTGATGTGGGTCTCTTTGGCTGGCCCTTTGTCAAATTTCCTGCTGGCTTTAATTGCTGCTATCCCATTTCAGCTGGCTTTTTTGACCGCGAATGATGTCCTTGTCTCATATGGATCTGCGCCAACCATCCTGCCAACTGCAGCGCGTTTTCTGTTTGATTTTATGACCATCAACCTGGTTTTGGCCTTATTCAACTTGATTCCGCTGCCTCCTCTGGATGGGGACAAGATCGCAGAATTCTTTATGCCGGAAAGCTGGAAAAACGTCACAGCCAGGATACGTCCTTATGGACCGATGATACTGATCCTGCTATTTATGGTAGGTCCCCGACTTGGGGTAGATCTGCTGGGCTGGATCATCAGGGAACCACTTTACTTCTTGATGAATATACTGATCGGTATATGAAAAGAAAAATAGGCTACCGAATCCGGCAGTTCCAGCAGTCTTTTAAACCCTCTTTATCTCAGAAGGATTGGGACAGGATCAGGCTCTTCCTGGATCCAGTAGAGATTGTATTGTTCTCAAAAATGCCGCCCCCGGACCAGAATCATTCTTTTAGCGTGTTTAAATCCGTACTGAACGAAGGAGAGGATGATGATGAGCTGATCAAAGCTGCCCTCCTGCACGACATAGGTAAAGGCCTGCACCCACTCCGCCGTTGGGAAAGGGTATTCGCTGTTTTAGTAGGTGGTCTTTCGCCTGACTTAGCTATCAGATGGGGAAAGGGTGAGCCAGAATGTTTCAAACGCCCCCTGGTTATCATAAATCAGCACGCTGATTGGGGTGCCGAATTGGCCAGGAAGACCGGCTGCAGCGAAACTGTGGTTTGGCTGATACAGAATCATGAAAACTACCAACCCCCGGCATCATCTTCCCAAAGAAAATTGGAATTATTAAATAAACTTCAAACAGCTGATAATCAAAACTAGGAAAAGATCATGAAAATTCAATTGACAATCATTGGTTTGGGACAGGTAGGCGCTTCTGCTGGATTGGCCTTGGCGAAACACAAGGAATCAATTCTCCGGGTTGGGCATGATAAAACCCGGGATGCCGTGAACCTGGCAAAAGAAAATGGAGCAGTAGACAAGATTGCCTTGACATTATCTGGCGCCGTCACTGAAGCTGATATTGTTTTGCTGGCATTGCCGCTCCAGGAGATCAATGAAGTCCTGGAACACATCTGCCAGGATTTGAAGGACGATACGCTGGTGATTGACACCTCTCCACTAAAAATGCCGGTCTTGGGGTGGGTTAAGGAATTTCTGCCGGATACCTGCCATTATGTGGGTTTCACACCGGTTATCAATGCAGAATACCTGAATGAATGTGGATTCGGCCCCGAAGTTGCTCATGAAGACCTGTTTAGAGATAATTTGATGGGAGTGGTCACCAGTCAGACAGCCAGCAATAAAGCGATCAATATGGCTACTAGTTTGGCCCAGCTATTGGGCGCGCTGCCATACTTCAGCGACGCAGGAGAAATGGATGGATTGATGTCCATGACCCATTTAATGCCGCAGGTACTGGCTGCGTCCTTATTGAAGACCAGCCTTGATGCGCCGGGGTGGCGGGAGGCCCGCAAAGTAGCCGGAAAACCATACTATCAACTGGTAAACCCATTTGGGCAGGATGAGCTGCCCGGTGCGCTGGCATCTTCTCTGATCAATAATCAGGAAAATGCAGCTCGCTTGATCAATGATCTGATTCAGTCCCTTATTGAAATCCGGGATCTGGTTGATACAGCTGATCAGGCTGAAATGGAAGAATCCTTCACGAAACTGCAGCAAGGCAGAGATCTGTGGCTGGCTGATCGTGAGGAAGGGAAATGGATCGAAAGACCGAAGATCGAAACCCGGAAGCGGGGGATCCTGACCCAGATGCTTGGTTTTAGAGGGCCAAAGCCAACTCGAGAGGATGATTGAGCGCTAAAACCGTCGGATATTTTTGTTATATGGTGGAATGCGTGGATGGATCTCTGTACACGGGTTGGACTACTGATCCAGAAAGACGCATCAAAGAACATAATTCCGGTAAGGGAGCATTATATACGCGCTGGCGTCGGCCTGTATCCTTGCGATACCTGGAAGAAACTGCCAACCGGTCCGCTGCTCAAAAGCGGGAAAATGAGATCAAAAAACTAACACGGAACAAGAAACTGGACCTGGTAAAGGCGTATAATAGTCAGGAATAAATACCTGAAGTTCTTAACACGAAAGGAAAAATCATGGCTAATTCACTGGATTGGATCAAAACTGAGCTGGAGTCATTAAAAGAAGCTGGTTTATATAACCACATCCGCACTTTGGAATCCCCTCAGGGCGCCTGGCTGGTAGTGGATGGGAAAAAGGTGCTGAACTTCTGCGCCAATAACTACCTGGGGTTGGCAAATCATCCCCGTATAGTTAAAGCTGCTATAGATGCTGCTGAAAAATATGGTGTGGGACCGGGCGCAGTGCGCACGATCGCCGGTACTCTTGATCTGCACCTGGAACTTGAAAAACGCCTGGCGAAATTTAAGCGAGTAGAAAAAGCGATCACTTTCCAATCTGGTTTCAGCGCGAATCTGGCTACTATTCCCGCCCTGGTTGGAAAAGAAGATGTGATCTTTTCTGATCGTTTGAATCATGCCAGCATTATTGATGGCTGCCGGCTGGCAAAATCCAAGATCATAGCCTATGATCACTGTTCTCCTACATCGCTCAAAGAAATGCTTGACCAACATCGGGCAGAGTACCGCCGGGCATTGGTGGTGACAGATGGCGTTTTCAGCATGGATGGCGATGTAGCCCCGCTGGACGAGATCTATGAAGTCACACGTGGATATGATGTGATCCTGATGGTGGATGATGCCCATGGCGAAGGTGTCCTGGGTGAAGGCGGCCGGGGCATAGTGGACCATTTTAAACTGCACGGCAAGGTGGATGTGGAAGTGGGGACCCTTTCCAAGGCATTTGGCGTGGTGGGCGGCGTGGTTGCCGGTGATCCCCTGGTTGTGGAATGGCTTTATCAGCGCGGTCGGCCCTTCCTGTTCTCTTCAGCCATGACAATCCCGGATGTAGCGGCCTGCATCGAAGCAGTGAAAATACTGGAAAGTTCCACCGAGCTGGTTGACAGATTGTGGGAAAATGCGGCCTATTTCAAAGCTGAAATGAAAGCCCTGGGATTTGATACCGGTGTGAGCACTACACCTATTACTCCGGTGATGTTGGGGGAAGCACCCCTGGCGCAGGAATTCAGCAATAAACTCTTTGAGGCTGGCGTTTTTGCCATGTCAATTGGATTCCCGACCGTGCCCAAGGGTTTGGCCCGCATCCGGGTCATGATCTCGGCAGCACATTCCAGGGAAGACCTCGATCAAGCCCTCAGTATCTTTAAGAAGGTTGGCAAGGATTTGAAAGTCATCTAGCCCTTGATCTTTTCAATATGAAATGAGAACCAGCCCGCTAGGGCTGGTTTTTTTATTGCAGAGAGGTTGTTTTTCAAGTATGATTTAAGTATTAGGGGTGTCTTACAGGTGTAACTTTTTCGGTGTCCCTTTCGTTAGTTAATTAAATTCACCTAGTATAGGAGGATGATATGTCTAGAAAGACCATCTTCGTCTTGTTCCTCTTATTTACTGCCTTGGCTTTAACTTCTTGTGACGTTACTTGTGATTCGGGCTCCCTGGTGCAGCCGGACCTTGTCTCGCCTGATTGGCGGGAGGTTGTGGACGGAAGCGCCACGGTTTTGGAATGGTCCTATCCCGATACTTGTGAGCCAGAAGAATTTGAGATCATCCTTTCCAAGGACAGGGATTATGCGGTGATCGAACATACCCAGCTGGTACCCGGTGATTCTACAACCTGGATACCATCCACCCTGGATATCGCCGAGGAGTATTGGTGGCGGGTCAGGGCGAAGGTGGGTTCGAGCTATGGAGGATATTCTGGTCAACGCCGCTCCTTTTTCACACTGCCGTACTGCACATCTGGCGATCTGTATATGACCAGCGCGGTGTATCCGCCCTACGGTGGTATCTTCACCCGAGGTTATGATTCCCTGGAATGGGAATGGCCGATCTCGTCCTGTATCCCGGAAAGCTATCGGGTTGAGCTTTCCACAGATTCGGGTTTTGTGGATACATCCCTCAATGGTGGGACTGGTTCACCTAGTACTCGCTGGGGTCCTGGAAGCCCACTGGATCCGGCAACTCAGTATTTTTGGCGGATCACACCATTTGCAGATGGCGTCTGGGGTCCGACATCCAATGCTTATTCGTTCTTTACGGATCCCATTTGTTCCGGTGCTTCACTGGTTGCTCCCAACGCAGTAACTCCCCTGAATGGAGATACTTCTGCAACAGCCAATCCTATATTTGAATGGTCCTACTCTCCCACCGGTTGCTCCCCTGAAGGTACTCACTTCCAGATCGCAACCTCACCTGATTTCAGCACGATTTTCATCAATGCCGATAATCCGACCCATGCCTCACGAAGTGCGTTCTTTGGTGTACCTCTGGATGACTGCACCATCTATTACTGGAGGGTGGCGATGGTCTCAGAAGGAATCCAGGGGCCATACAGCTTCCCGCAGGCTTTTACTGTGGATGAAACAGATTCATGCACCTGCGATGCAGTTTCCCTGCCAATTCCGGAATTGATCTGGCCTGAGCCGGTTTGGACAGGAAACTATGATATTGTATCGCTAACTCCAACCCTGGAATGGAATAATCCTGGACCCTGCACTCCGGATGGCTACCAGGTCAAGCTGGCTGATCTTCCTGATCACGCTGATCCTTCCTTAGATGGTGTAGTAATGGATGGATTAATTACAAGCTATACTCCCTCTGTAATGCTGCAGCCTGCCAGGCAATATTGGTGGCATGTCTATTCAACTTTCGGTGGCTCTCTCAGTAATAACAGCAATTACGCGGCATTCTTCACAGAACCCGAATGTGGATCAGCGTCTGATCTAATGCCGCCGGATTTGATATTGCCAGTCAATGGCGCTTCTATCAACACATTAAGGCCCATGTTACATTATGAACAACCTCTTACTGGATGCATACCTGATTCTTATCTTATCAATATCCAGACAGCTGCTGATTTCTCCGGGCAGAACCTGCTAGGACAAATTGCTTTCCCATCCACAGCGGCTGGGCCAGGACAAGATCTGGCGGACTGCACTATGTATTACTGGAAAGTAAATGGTGTCCAGTCCGGCGCAGATGGTCCCGAATCCTCAGTCAATTCATTCTTTGTCGATACAACTGGCACTTGCCTTCCTCCAGGGGTTCCTGGCACTGCCAAGAGCAATAACTTTTGCCGGGAAGGCACCTTTGAATTATTTGATGCCTTGGCGACTGTTGAAGTAGGCGATCGAGTTCTGGCAATTGCCCGCAACCCCTTCACAACCTATCTGAAGCTCACGATCCTGGATCAAGAAACAAAAGAACCTTTTAAACATGAGATACGCTGCTGGTCCTATATCGGCAACTATGAACCCGGCTGGCTAGAAACCCCGGAAGACATGCAGTATTCCTTCGAGGATTTGCCGGTAGAGATTCCTCCGCCCACGCCTGTCCCAACCGAAATCCCTACCTGTAATAAGGATCTGGAAGTGGAAGATTGTAAAGCCTCTGGTGGGACCTACGACTCGGACAATCATTACTGCAACTGCTCTCCCTCATCATGATTAGAAACTAGGGACAGGTTTCTATTTTATGAATTTCAAACTAAGCCAGTGCCGCCACGGGCTGGCTTAGTTTATTTTCCAGGATTGATCTTTACTGCAACTTCTTTCAATGGGTGGAGTATTACTAATACAGGAGCCCTTTGATGAATAGGCACAGATTATCTAAAGTTGTCATATTTACTTGTTTGTTCTTTCTGCTGAGTGGATGTGTTAAGGTGAATCAAGTCCCCGATCCATCTCTGCCAGAAGGCTGGACTGAAGTGAGTTTTAGCCATGATGGTCTGACCCGCTGGTACAGGATCTATACCCCGGATCCGCTCCCGGAAAAACCTGCCCTGGTCCTTTACCTGCACGGCGGCACACTGAGCATGCGCTCTCTGTTTTCGCCCCTTGTTGATGGCACTAAGTTATGGTTATCTATCGCGGAGGAGGAGGGATTGGTTTTATTGGTCCCCAATGGCGTTAATACCAAGACCGGTGATACCTTCGGCGATGACCAGAATTGGAACGATCTGCGGCCTGATTCTGCTGCCGGACAAACGACTGTGAATGATGTTGGTTTCTTAATAGCTTTACTGGATAAGGTTTCAGAAGAGCTCCCAATTGATGAAACTCGAATCTACGTCACAGGTGCGTCCAATGGCGGGTTGATGACCTACCGCTTATTAATTGAGAGACCGGACCGCTTTGCGGCCGGGGCAGCTTTCATTGCCAATTTGCCAGCTTTATCAGAAGGTTTGACTTTACCAGAAAGTCCCACACCATTGATGATTGCGAACGGCACAGAGGATCCCTTAATGCCCTGGGATGGAGGTTCAGTTGCCAAAGATCGTGGATGGGTGATGTCAACAGACGAGACTGTGTTGTGGTGGGTAGGGGCCAATCAGGCTGATCCAACTCACCTGAACAGCACAGCTCTGCCTGACCTGAACCTTGAGGATGGCTGCCGGGTCCGGGAGGATTATTACCCCGCGGGAGAAGGTGGGGCGCCGATATTATTTTATGCCCTTTTAGGCGGTGGGCATACCATGCCGTCGCTTACTCAGCCAGGCCTGTTCCTAAAATTAGCCGGGCGGATAGTAGGGCCGGTATGCCAGGAAGTAGAAGGGGTGGACCTGGCCTGGGAGTTCTTTACTGACCAATCAGCCCTGGAACCTTAAGGAGGGAATACTCTTTACATCTTTTTTACAAACTTCTGATTTGCTTAACAG
>Ga0209834_10000121_pt1 | contig 45639 bp, 46 predicted proteins | sample Mar14236cmmetaG_FD_184134 | JGI IMG/M metagenome (GOLD analysis project Ga0209834, IMG submission 184134) | Marine hydrothermal vent microbial communities from Guaymas Basin, Gulf of California to study Microbial Dark Matter (Phase II) - Marker... ... | reverse complement strand
GGTATTCCTGTACTTGCATTATTGTCTGTGTCCAAATAGAGCGTGATCAGATTATCATCCTGGAGGTTCAGCTCATCGCCCACCTCGACATAAAGGAAGAGAAAATTCTCATCATTCGCAGCTTTTAACAAGCCGAAATCAATATTACCTGACTGCTGGTCTCCGCTTTCGTCATCATACAGTGGTGGAATGCCGTTCCAGTCAGAAAAATAACCATCCAGCCATATACGCACTGCCTGGCTGTTTTCATATTTAATTGAGCCACAATATGCAGCTGAAGTGAGTATACAAAGAATGAAGAGGGTAGTTGAAATAATGAAAAATCTCGAATGCTTCATAGCATCTCCTATAATTTCTTTAAGAATTACCAATAATAAGTAAATCATGTCAAAGTTTATCTTCGTGTGTGTGCATATCCCCATAATTTTTTTGAAGTGATCACACTTTCGAATAGTATCACTAGAAATAAGCACGTATAGAAAATATTAAAAAATGGATCTTAAGAGTGTTAATCACTGTCACACTGAAGTTCTTTATCGCGTCTAAGTGAGATGAAGGCGGATCGAAGTGTGGGAGATCCTTCTCCGCCAGCTGGCGGAGAAGGATGACAAAATCAAAGATGGGAAGAAAAGATATTCAAAAAGTAATTTTCCACCCAAAGAATCCTGTAAACCATTTATTCACAGTACTTCGCAGGATTTATCTTCAAACTTTTAAGAGTATGCATGTTATCTGTGTGTGTTAAGCAATTTGCTATAAATAATATTTTTCAAATCGATGTTACTATTATTCAAAATACTAATGTATCCTAAAAATCATTAACGAACTAGTAATTTATAAAAGGCAAAAATCATTTTCGGATTTCTTACGAATCAATTGATGGAATGTATGTGTAAATCAGTAAGGCAAGATTCCAACGTTGCGTACTCAACATCGGAATGTTAAGTTACAAACCTCATTCTTATTTATATCCGTGTGGTACTACTCTATTGTTCAATTGAACCTGACTAAATATATTATTTTTGGGGTTTATGTATATACACCCACTATCGATATTAAAAAATGCCACACCAGTGAAGATGTGGCATTACAGAATTTATTTCCTTAATCAAAATAATGCAAAAACTTCCCTGCTTCCATAGTACCAGCTGGTAAAAATTCATTAAAAGGTTGTTGGTGAAAATCTGTTAATATATAGATAATCTTACTTGGACGATGAAGACATAGGAGATTACCATCCATCAACTTTGGAGTAACTTCGTCGCTGATATTATTTCCTCTGACGTAGAGGTAGAACTCATCAGGACTTGGCTTTTGCCAGATCGCATCTGTGTTATCCGGCAGTAATATTGGCTCATATAAATTGTATTTTTCAACATTTTTATAATTCTGCATAAGATAATGTGCATTATCCGGATTTACAAAAACAAGCATATCGTCACCACAATATATGGCGTTGGTTTCTCCTGAAATATTTTCACCTTCTTTATAAAACATATAATTACCTTCATCAGAAGTACGAGTCCATAAATTTTTTCCCTGAACTGGAAGAATTGCTGCCTTGTAGAGTGCTAAGGGAGTTGCAGTCTCATAATCCACAAAATAATACCACGCTTCGTTTTCATAATCGTACAGCAGCAGGTCTTCACTCACCCATGAGTTATTGCAATGTGGCGCAACTGCGAATCCTTTCACATATAACCAGAAACTTCCCTTACCATCTTTATACCACAGTGCCCCATTATCGATTTTCAGGGGCTTGGGGATAAGTATCTCATTATCGACCGGGTTCTGGCTATAACTGAAAAAGTAATATTCTTCATCCTCTGGTATCCAGACACAGAAATCATCAGCGATCCTGAATCCCTCTGTGTCTTTGCTAACGTTTTCTCCTTCATACATGCAATAATAAGAATCAAAATTGTTCAAAGAAATGAGTGCGACACCATCGATGGCAAAATGTCCAATCACGTCCATAAGTTTATTCTCTGGTACATTATCAATATCTTTCAGTAAGAAATAAAGTCCTACTTCTGGATCAAAAACTATCATTTCTCCTTCGTCAGTTATGAATACTTTAGTTCGTTCAGAGATATCCTCGCCATTTAAAATAATACTAAAGGATTCGCGATTATTATATACTTTCCATTGAGCTGGAATCGTGTCTTGTTCTATGGGTTGTTCTTTTACTTTCTTTTTGCGTGGTATAAGTGCCATGATGTATCCTTTCAATAGTTATTATTTTGATTTTCATGCTTATATATTTTTTCAAAATTAATACAATCTTTATAATATTATTAAACTTCTATAAATTAAAGCATACCACTTTTGGTTCTGTCATTTCCATGAGGGCAAACTTGATACCTTCTCTACCAAGTCCGGAATTTTTCACTCCCCCAAAGGGCATGCCATCAATACGATAATCGGAAGAATCATTGATCATAATACCGCCTACATCGATTCCCTTGATCGCCTTGAATGCAGTTTTGATATCATTGGTGAAGATTCCAGCATGCAGTCCATAATCAACATCATTTGCTTCTTTGATCCCTTCCTCGAGGTTGTTTATCTTGTACAGGATAACAACAGGTCCAAATACTTCTTCATGTCCGAGACGGCAGGTCTTCGGCACGTCTCTCATCACGGTTGGCTGAACAACAGCACCATCACGCTCTCCACCGGTTAGTAATATTCCACCTACCTCAACTGCTTCTTTCACCCAACTCTCCACACGTTTGGCTTCTGTTTCTGTGATCATAGGACCCATATCTGTATCTTCATCAAGCTGATACCCTACTTTCATTTTCCGTGTTCGTTCAACGAATTTCTTTTCAAACTCGTCAAAAATCCCCTGTTGAACATAGAGACGTTGTACGCCAATGCAGTTCTGACCCACTGCCCAGAATGCACCAGAGACACAGCTTTCAACTGCTGCATCAATATCGCAGTCATCCATTACAAGAACAGGTGTATTGGATCCGAGTTCCATGCCGATCTTTTTAAGACCAGCTTTTTTGATGATCTCTTTTCCAGCATCGGGTCCGCCGGTGAAGGTAACCATTCGAATTCTCTCATCAGTTACAAGGGCATCCCCGATCTGTTCACCGTGTCCTGTCACTATATTCAATATTTTTGGAGGAAGTCCTGCTTCCAAGAGTATTTCTCCGAGTTTGAGGGCAGAAAGTGGGGTGACTGTTGCGGGTTTCAGCACACATGAATTTCCCCCAGCAATGATAGGTCCAAGTTTATGTGCCACGAGATTGAGCGGATCATTGAAAGGGGTGATCGCCGCAATGACGCCGATCGGGAATCTGTAGTAGTATCCTACGCGATTCTCTGCACCCGGCATGCTGTCAAAGGGAATAGTCTCTCCAAGAACTCTTTTTGCTTCTTCTGCAGAAAGAGTGATCGTGTTCACTGCGCGTGCTGCTTCTCCACGTGCTTCTCTGATCGTTTTGCTGCCTTCGGTTGCGATTATTCGCGCCAGTTCTTCCTGGCGATCCTTCATTATCTGAGCAGCTCTGTAAAGAATATCCACACGTTCATGCACCGGCATGTTCTTACTTATTTCAAATCCTTCTACTGCGGCATCGATCGCCTTTTTGACATCTTCTTTCGTTCCTGCAGGAACGGTGTCTATGACCTCTCCGCTGAGAGGATTTTTAACGTCTATCTTTTCATCTTTATCGATCCATTGACCGTTAATGAGCATTTTCATAGTGATCTCCAATCCTTATCTGATAATGTTTAATATATCCACAAATATCGAAAAACCTGTTTCGATTTTACCTGCACCAGCACCCTGTATCGTGACATCTCCAAGTAAATCGGTTGTAAACGTCAGAGCGTTGTTTGCACCATTCACTCCTGTAAGTGGATCTGTCATTGGCAACTTCACTGGTTTTACCGAAGCAATTATTGAATCACCTTCTCTGCGTGTTGACCCAATAAGTTTGTACCTCATATCATCTTCTGCCGCAGTTTTAATGTCTTCCAGGGTTATCTTGCTGATTCCTTCACAGGGAACGTCATCAGGTTTCACATTTCCACCAAGGAGTACATTGCTGAGGATCACTACCTTTGCCAGCGCATCGAATCCTTCAACATCTGCCGTAGGATCAGCTTCTGCGTAGCCAAGTTCCTGGGCTTTCTTCAGCGCATCCTGATATGACCAGCCCTCCTGCTCCATCTTCGTGAGGATATAGTTCGTCGTTCCATTAAGGATGCCTTTTACTTCTGTAATATCGCAACCTGCAAAGCATTCACGGGCAAGATTGAACACTGGAGTTCCGCTCATCACAGTCCCTTCGATAAGAAATTTCACGTCATTCTCATCAGCTAACCTCTTCAGCTTATTATAATACAAGGCAGCGGGTCCTTTATTTGATGTGGTCACATGCATACCGCGCTTCAATGCTTCTTCGATATGCTGTGTAGCAGGTTGTCCTGTTTTTATGTCCGTGAATGTCATCTCTGCCATGATATCTGCATCGCACTCACGAATTGTCTTGAGCGCATCCCATCCCTTATGTAATGCACCGTTACAGCATTTGGGACCACACTCATATTCTTCCAGTGATTTCCCATTATTCAACAGATCGAGCACTTTGCTAATATCAAGCCCATCTGCACAATTGATCGAACCTTTCTTGAAATCGGATACTGCTATCAGTGAAATGTCGGTTTTTTTCTTCTGTATGATCTCCAGCAGCCCCTGTCCTACAGTACCGCATCCGATCAACATTACTTTTGGTTTTTTCATACTATATATCTCCTAACATTTTATTTCTTTATAGAATATCGATTTGGATCACTAAAAAAATCTATGACATATACTTTTGTGAGAAATTCTGCTGAATGTATTACTCCTTCTGGAATAAAGTATCGGTCACCTTTTTGATATATTTTGGTTTCTCCATTAATCGTAAGCTTCATTTTCCCATCAAGCATCATGCCCCACTGTGCACAGTGTGAATGGTCAGGTATTTTGCCGACCGGATCGATATCGAAGAATACAACTTGTGTTTTTTCACCCTGCAGTAACCAACCACGAATCCCCTTGATAGGGATATCAATTTCAGAGAGATTTTGTATCATTTCAGGATATGGTATCTTTTCAAATTCTTTCATGGTTCCTCTCTAAAATAATCCTTTTACAAATCCTCCGTCGATCTGTAATGCCACACCGGTAATATAATCCGCCTGTTGAGATGCAAGATATGCAACCGCGCTGGCGAATTCTTCGGGTGTTCCTATTCTCCTCATCGGAATAGTATTTTCGATATTCTTATAGAAATCTGTCATCGAACCTTTGCCACTTTCTTCAAAGGCGTGAGCGAGATTTTCTACCCTCTGCGTTTTTGTATAACTAGGACATACCGCATTAACTGTTATCCCATATTTTGCAACTTGATTTGAGAGCGATTTTGTAAATCCGATCACTCCTGTTCGTGATGTGTTAGAAAGGATAAGATTATCGATCGGCTGTTTTACAGAAACTGATGTGATGTTGATAATTCTTCCCCAAGTATTCTTTTTCATATAAGGGATTACTTCGTAACATAAATTGATCGTACTCATTAGGTTTAGTTCCACTGCTTCCCGATAATCGTCAGGTGTGAAATCCTCGAACATACCAGCAGGTGGACCGCCAGCATTGCATACAAGTATGTCGATGCCGCCAAATTCTTTCAGGATGGTAATCACCGCATTATGCACTTGTTCACTTTTCGTCACGTCAACCTTAAGGGTCATGATCTCTGAACCAGAATGGTATTCGATATCTGCCTTTGCCTTTATCAGATCATCTTCATTTCTGGCGCAAATAATTACCTGAACTTCTTCTCGTGCCAGTTGCATTGCCACAGCTTTACCAAGTCCTTTGCTTGCTGCGGTAATAAATGCAATCTTATCCTTTATTCCTAAATCCATTTTACAGTTGATTCTTGATGCATGCGGACAATCTCTTTACTGCCTCAGCAAGCTGTGCTTCTGTTGCGTATGAAAAATTTATACGCATATGATTATTACTGGAATTCTCGCCATAAAATACTTCACCTGGCACGAAGGCAACTTTGAATTTTATCGCTTCGTAGAAAAGTTCTTTCGTATTAATTTGTTCAGGTACAGTTACCCACAGGAATAATCCACCTTCAGGCTTCGTCCACGTGACGCCCATTTCTGGAGGAAAACACTCTTCCATCGTATTCAGGAATACCTGCAGCTTCTTTCTGTAATATTTTTTACACTTCTCGATATGATCATGAAAATTCATTTCAGTCAGAAATGCGGTGCAAAGATCTTGATTATATTTTGGTGTATTGAGGACGTTACCTTCTTTGATATTTGTCATTTTGGTGATCACTTCTTCGGAACCAATATTGAATCCTACACGAACTCCAGGACAGAAAAGCTTTGAGAAAGTATAAAGCCCGATCACATTATTTCCTCCACGTTTCTGATCCATTTCAAAAAGTGAAGAAATCGGTTCCCCAAAATATCTCAAATCTCGATAGGGGCTATCTTCTACAATTGGAATATCATATTCATAGCTGAGATCTAGTAATGCATCTCGCTTTGGCAAACTCATTGTAATACCTGAGGGATTCTGAAAATCAGGTACCACATAGATAAATTTGGGTTTCTTTCCTTCCTGTGACAGCAGCTCGATCTTCTTACGATATTCTGCTACATTCGGTCCATCCTCTTCAATGTCAATACCTACAAAAACCGGATTTTCAAGCTGGAAAGCAACGATCGCACCTGCAAAAGTAGGTCTATCAAGCATCACAATATCACCAGGATTAAGGAATAATCTGCCAGTGATATCAAGTCCGTGCTGACCGGAAGAAGTAACAAGGACGTTTTCTTCAGAGAGTTTAACATTCTCTCGCTTCATAAATTCAATGATCGCATTGATCAGGGCTTTTTCTCCTTTTATTGGAGTATAGTTCATGATAGTTTCTATTTCTGCTTCAAGCCGATTATGTGATGCAATTCTAGTTTCTTCTTTGAGGAAGATATCCGGTGAGGGTAAACCACCAGCAAGTGATATGATCTCAGGATCTCTCAGGAGGGCAAACAACTTTCCGATTGAGTAGCCACCGTAATTTCGAATATTATCCGAAAACATGTTCATCCAATCATGTATCATAATTCATTTTTTCCTTTCATAATTTACTTTTACACAGAGCACATTCGGTTTCATTACACTCCGAAGGGACAAGTATAGGACACAAAGAGATTAGAGAGGATTTGTGCTTATCTTCATAGTCTTCTATTCTCGATAGGATGCACCACCGAATATTGCCTTGATACCTTTCTTCATGAACGCTTTACCATCTTTGGTAGCACGTAGTGCTTTGTAATAAATCACATCACCAATCTTATGTGCGACTGCTTCACGTTCATCTTCGGGCAGGAAGTACGCTTCCATAGTATCAAGTTCTCTTGCTGTGCCGTCACTCTCATATTTGAAGGTCATATTCGTACCACTCTCGAGCACTTTATAAGCGTTATCGGTCCAGTTGAATCCTTCCATGCCGAGATCTGGATTAATATACATATGTGCTGCGAGACTTACACCTTTGATTCCACTCTGATTAAGTTCATTTGCACACTTGATGAAGGTTTTTGCATCAGCTCCGTTCCCAATGTTTATTTCATAGATCGGGGAAGTACCGTCTTCTCTGATATATTCATTTATAATATTGAGCAACATGCGGAATTGCATTGCATTCTGTGTGGAAAGGAGCATTGATATTTTTATATGCAAATTCGGAATATCTCTCCCATAATAACACATTGCAATAATCGTGCTCCAGCTTGGATTCAGGAAGAAATCCGCACCAGTAGCAAGTGCTGTTCTTGTTATGCCATCCAGATAGAATAGATGATTATTGTTTGCGACCTCGATACCACCGAAGTTACCAAAAAAAGTACCCTGATTTTTTAGTAGCAACGCAGAAAGCCCATTTCCAACATCAGCTCTTTCAAAGGTTACACCAGTGAGTTTCTCCAACTCAATAAATCTGCTTTCCGGTTGTGGAATGCCAATAAGATTCGTGCTGCAAAACTTAGATGCCTTCATGATATTTTCTGACATCATCAGGGTTGCCATAAGGTCGCCATTATACACATAATTATCTGTCAATGCAACGACTGAGATAAATTCTGATGGTACAAAGCAGGCTTCATCCGTTTCCACACTTTTTGCTATCCGCTTCATTGCGTGGTGAGTAACTTTTGCTCCCTGCCAGCCTGAAACTTGAGCAGTTGCAATTCCATAATTACTATTATAAGTAATATCATTCTCTTTTTCAAAATCTTCAACTTTAGGGAATTGTTTCACTAGCTTCTCGGCATCCTCGATCATTTCACCAAATCCTTTTTCTTTGAGAATGCGTTTACGTGTTTCATACTTTCTCATCTCTTTGATGTTTTCGCTGATCTTCTTTGCTCCACCATGAAATTTTTTGAGAGCGTCAATCGCTTTCATTTCGTCAGATGATAATAGATCATACTTCATAGGTACTCCTTATATATTTCATAAATAATTTAACCAGTAACTTGTATTTATTAACATCACATCTTTTATGATATGTTATATAATTCCGTCAATATTTATTAGAAAATTGGATACAAACTTCTTTGATCTTTTTGGAAATTAGTAATATTACAAAACAAAAAACCGCCACAATTATGACGGTTTTTCACATTTGGTGACCCCAAGGGGAATCGAACCCCTATTGCAGGAATGAAAATCCTGAGTCCTAACCGTTAAACGATGGGGCCAAGAAAATTAAAAACTGGTGAGTCAGGAAGGATTCGAACCTTCGACTCTCGCCTTAAAAGGGCGATACTCTACCACTGAGTTACTGACCCGTGAATTTGCAAACTTTTTGAGTGCCCTTTTCTTTGTCAAATTTTTTGGAGCTACTTGCCCAGTCTCGATTTTCTTGACATCGCATGCAGTTCATTTTCTTTAATCCCAAAAGGAAATCATCGATATATGTTATCCAGTTCAGACATCAGACAGAGTTTTATAGATTATTTCGTACAGAAGAAACACGAAGTGGTGCCCTCTGCACCTCTCGTTCCGATCAACGACCCATCCCTGCTTTTTACAAACGCCGGCATGAACCAGTTCAAGGATATCTTTCTCGGAACCGGTTCACGGGATTATACACGTGCGGTGGATAGCCAAAAATGTCTCCGTGCTGGGGGTAAACACAACGACCTCGAGGAAGTAGGCAAAGATGAATACCATCATACCTTCTTTGAGATGCTTGGCAACTGGTCTTTTGGTGACTATTATAAAAAAGAAGCTATTCAGTGGGCATGGGAACTCGTCACATCCATCTGGAAGATCCCCAAAGGCAAACTCTATGCAACTGTGCATTATGAAGATGATGAATCCTTTGAGTTATGGAAAGAAATAACAGATATTAAACCTGAACATGTGCTCAAATTTGGTGATAAAGACAACTTCTGGGAGATGGCCGATACAGGTCCGTGCGGACCTTGTTCCGAGATCCATTACGATAGAGGGATACAACATTGTTCACACAAAGATGATCCGAAACATGTCTGCGAATTAAATGGAGATTGCGGACGTTTCGTTGAGATATGGAACCTTGTGTTCATTCAATTTAACAGACTTGAGAATGGTGAACTGATAGATCTTCCAAAAAAGCATGTGGATACTGGTGCTGGATTTGAACGCCTTGTGGCTATCCTGCAGGGAGTAGCATCCAATTACGAAACCGATCTCTTTATGCCGATTATCAAAAAAATTGAAAAGATTTCTAAAACCAAATTTGAAAATGAGAAACATGCCTTCCGTGTAATTTCAGACCATATACGAGCCCTTACCTTTGCGATCGGCGATGGTGTGATACCGTCAAATCTTGGAAGAGGATATGTGATACGAAGAATTCTGCGCAGAGCAACTCGCTTCGGTAGAACGATCAATATTCATAAGCCCTTCCTCGCAGAATTGGTCGACGCAGTGTGCGAGATTATGGGTCATCATTATCCCGAGATCATCGAAAAGAAAATGCACATAAAAATGGCGATCAATGCTGAGGAAGAACGCTTCAATCAGACATTGGATATGGGTATTATGAAATTCAATGAGATCGTGCAGAATCTCGGCACCAGCAGTGTAATTTCCGGCAAAGATGCCTTTACATTGTATGATACCTATGGATTTCCTCTTGATCTTACAGAACTCATGGCTGAGGAAAAAGGTCTGGAAGTCGATAAAAAGGGTTTTGAAAAAGAAATGGAAGCACAGAAATACCGGGCAAGAAAAGATGCAAAATTCGATACTGAAAAACAGGGTATAATTAAGCTCGAAGTTCCAGCTGAACACAAGAGTACATTCGTGGGATATGAAACCGAAACCTCTCAGGCAATGATTGAACATTTTTATGTGGATAAAGAAAATAATGCAATAATCGTGCTGGATAAAACTCCTTTCTATGCAGAATCGGGTGGACAGGTTGCTGATACTGGAAGGATTTATAATGATGAGTTCGATGTGATGATTGAAGATGTGCAAAAACAGAATGAGGTGATTTTCCATTTTGGAACACTTAACAAGGGTAAAGTCAGTCAAGCAAAGGTCAATGCTGAAGTTGATATTCAGCGCAGAAAGAACATTGCAAGAAATCATACAGCCACACATCTGCTCCATGCTGCACTAAGGAATGTTCTCGGCACACATCTTCATCAGAAAGGATCGCTTGTTGCACCCGATCATCTGCGCTTCGACTTTACGCATTTCCATCAAGTTACTCATGAAGAACTGAATCGGGTCGAACGCATGGTAAATGAAATGATCATCTCAAACACGCCTGTGTATCCCTATCATGATGACCTTGATGCTGCACGAAAAAAAGGTGCAATGGCGCTGTTTGGTGAGAAGTATGATAAAAAAGTCCGCGTGATCGAGATCGGTGATTCATCCCTTGAACTATGCGGAGGAATTCACTGCCAGCGAACAGGTGAGATAGGCCTTTTCAAGATACTCTCGGAGAGCTCTATCGCTGCAGGCGTACGAAGAATAGAAGCAATAACTGGTATGTATGCATACGAAAACATGAAGAAACAAGATGCCCTGCTTCATACTGTCCAGACAGTGATGCAAACATCATCCGAACATGTGATAGACAAAATTAAGAAGCTGCTGGATGAAAACAAACTCTTCAGAAAAGAACTTGAGAAATCCGAGATTGCTTCCTTAAAAGATAAAATCGAAAATTTCATCATGAATAAAACTACCATCAATGGTGTTGCTTTAGTAGGTGGAATTATCAAAGTTAAGGACAATCATCAGCTTAGAGAAATAGCTGACCTACTTAAAAACAGAATTGGATCTGGTATAGGATTACTTGCTGCCAGAATAGAGGATAAAGTATCTCTCATTTGTGTTGTCACACCTGATCTTACGAAAAGATTCCATGCAGGCAAGATCGTGAATAAAGCGGCTGAGGTTATAGGTGGCAGAGGGGGAGGAAAACCGGATATGGCCATGGCTGGTGGTAAAGATCTTGATAAGTTACCCGAACTCTATAATACATTTCCAGAGATCATTAGAAAAATAGTGTCCTGAGTGCACTTTTGATAACCGTAAAGGGATCAATAGAAAGATGTATAAGATAATTCTCAATCCCTTCGCAGGTAAGGGTAAAGCATTCAAACAGGTAAGAAAGATCGAAGAGCTCTTCCTGAATAATAATATGCCGTATGAGTTAGTGTTGACAGACTGCTCCCGACAGGCGATCGATTTTGCCCATGAAGCAGTGGTAAGGGGGTATGAATATATCATAGCAGCAGGTGGTGACGGCACGATAAATGAAGTGGTGAACGGCATCATGCGGTCTGGATATCCCGAAAATGTGAAACTTGGCATTATTCCAATTGGCGGTGGAAACGATTTTTCAAAGAACATCCCTTATTCAAAAAAACTCAAAGAGAATATACAGGTCATTCAAAAAGGACATACTCGTTTGGTAGATATTGGTCAGGTTGAGAACTATTATTTCATAAATACACTTGGAGTCGGTTTCGATGCGCAGGTCGCTATCTCCTATACAAAGAATAAATGGTTGAATGGTTTCCCCGGATATCTTTATGCAGTGCTTAAAGCTTTGGTACATAAAAAAAGCTATAATGTCAAGTTAAGCATCAATGGAGATACTTTTGAGCAGAACGCACTCCTTATAAGTGTTGGTAATGGAATTTGTTGCGGTGGACAGTTCTATCTTACTCCGAATGCCTGCATCGATGATGGGGAATTTGATTTCTGCGTGGTGGATAAACTTTCTCGAAGAGAGATTATAAAATTTATTCCAAGGGGGATTAAAGGAACACATACTTCTCTTCCAGTGGTACATATATATCGAGGAAAAATGATCACTATTACTTCTGATAATGAACTACCCTTATATCTTGATGGGGAGATACCCATTCTTGCTGACAGTCTGCATATTCACGTGGAGTTACTTACTAAAACAATACAATTGATTGTTCCATAGATAATTTTACTTCATTATCAAGTGCTTCTTGTTTAACAAGGCGAAATGGATTGGGGATTTTCTTGATGCAGAATGAATACATATTACATCATCATATAGACATAATGACCAGAATACCGAATGGATAATCATCCTCAGCAATTGTACTCAAGATACCATATTCGGCTACAGCCAAAATCCTTTTAGACCCATCTATTCTGAGCAATCTATCCTGTCTTCTCATTTTTTTGAACATCTCGATCTCCTAACTAATTTTTCATAAACACAATTTTCTATTTGTTCCAAGGATGGAACTTTTCCTCTCGTTACCAAGCCCCTGCTTAGTTACGCACTAATACAGAGGGGCTACCAAGCAGGGGCTTAGTAGCCAGATTGTGGGTGTTGGGGTTTAGTAGCCAGAAGTAGGCACAAAAAAAGACCTTTGAGCTTACACCCAAAGGTCTTAATAATGGTTGGTTATTATTTGATTTGTTCCTGATTCTTGTATTCATCCAGTGTTTTCTTGAAGCGGTCTGTGATATACTTGCCAGAAATGAAAATCTCTTCTCCTGGGGCAGGTTTTATGTACACCATCTTGTCATCCTTCTTCAGGAAGTTGATCTCATACGCTGTTCCCGTGTAGGTGTTCACATAAATTTTCATATCTGGTTTTTTCCAGTTGAGATCCAGTTCTTCATCCTGAAATTTCGTTGTTCTGAGTGGAGAAAATGCATTGATTATCGAACCGAGCTTCCTCTCGTGAACCTCGAAAGTTTCTCCATCCTGCTCGATAGACCAAATGGAATCAATGGCTGTGTAAACAACTGTTGTATCATTCCAATTTACCTGGATTTGCTTAACATCGTTCTTTGGAATATTCACAATAATTCTATCACGCCATTGGTCAACCGGTCTGGCAAAAGCATATGAGAGATTTCCTCCAACTGCATGAACCTTATTTGAATTTGCTTCACGAATAAACGTATTCCTGCGTGTGCCATCAGTTTTACCAATAAAGAAATCAAGAATTACCGTATCACCTTTATACAATTTAACATGCGTTCCATTTTCTTCTTCAACTTCAAAAGTTGCTTGTTTTTCAGGATTTTCTGATGCAACATATTCAAATTTCAGGTTTTCGAGCTTGCTGAATACTCGTTCAACTGCTTTGTCATCTGCTTCATATTCAATGGGGCTCACAATTTGCCATTCTTGATTATCATTTACAAGTGTAATGTTGTGCTCTCCATCAGGTGTAACGATCTCAAGTTTGGTGATACCGTTTGGATCAAATTCAGCAAATTTAGAATCTGTACCGCGTTCGACTCTGGGTTCGATTCCTTTAATCACTACATATATGATTGCTAATACAACAATTACAATGATCAGCCATAGAATTGATTTTTTCATGTTACACTCCCATCGTTTTTTGAATTCTGTTATATCGCGCTTTCTTTATTCTCCAGAACAAGATACCTATGAGTATGACAAGAATAGGTGGGAGGAGTACCGCTATAAATTTAACTGTGCGCTTTGCACCATCTGAGATTTCCTCAAGCTGGCGTGCGGCGAGGTTCTTTGAACGGATTTGAATTAGTCCCTGTTCCTGTGTCATCCAGTCAATTGTGTTTGCAAAGAATGTAGCATTGTTCTGGTTCATGAAATCATCTTTAACAAACATGGCATTACCAACGACCATAATTCGGGATGGAGCACTCTTCTCGATAAATCCTGAAGTGTCTATGCTGTCGGGTAATGTCATACCAGCGAAATGGCTCTTGAAGTTTCCGGTTAGTAGCGCTGCCAGCAGCAGATTTGATCGATTATATTGATTTGGCTTAATCCTGTTCTGAATCCCAATATTAAGCCTTCCAGTCTGGAATCCTGCCCTCTCTGATGTTTTTGCAAGCCACGTTGCAGTGATACTATCTTCTGGAGAGATCAGGGTATCAATCGTGCTGGCAAAGGGAAGCATCAGCGATTTCAGATCCTTTACAATGATGTTGTCCCGATTGAGATTTGTCACATCCAGAAGGAAGGGATACTGTACATAGCTGATACTATATCCGCTTCCAAACTGCTGGCGAACCTGAATGTTTGTACTCCTCATATCATACACGAGATTTCTGTTAACTGCAAAGCCATAACTCTGAAACCAGTCATTCATGTCATTATCGTTGAATTCTGCGGTTGATGTATTAATATCTGCAGTTACGTTATCTGCAAGGTATATGACTTTATTTCCCTGCATGATGAACTGATCGATCATATATTTTACATCATCCGGAATTACTTCTTTTGGTCCTGCGATGACAAGCACGTCAGTATCCAGCAAGGCATCGGGTTCATCTTTAAGGTTCACAGACTTGAGGTTATAGTTCTCCTGCAGCATTTTTTGGATATTTTGCATGTTATCTGGATACGTTACTTCACCATGTCCTTGTAAAAATGCCACAGTTGGAAGACTTACTTTCGTAAGTTTATTTATCTTTGATGCTATTTCATACTCGAGATTTTCAGTTCCCTGCACAACAGGCAGCACTTCGGTTCTATCCTCGAACATGAACAGCATTCCCATCACGACTTTTTTGATCTGTATCTGATCGTTTTCTACTGTATTTAGCTGGAGTTCAGGAATGCCATACCCTCGCGCATCCATTGCTAGTTGCTGCTCATCATCAGTTTTGACAAATTCAAACTGAAAATTTCTTCCGGCATATGCTTTGAACTCTTCCAGCTTATCCTTCACATCTCTGCGCAGATTATTATAAGGATATGGAATTTCATTTGAAAAATAACATTTGATCGTAAATTTATCGTCGAGATCTCTTACCAGTTCTTTGCTGTAATCAGAGATCGAATAGCGCTTGTCAGCGGTTAGATCAAATCTAGCAAAAAGATAAAGCGAGATAAGATTTATCAATACAACTATTACGGTCACTAAGATAATTTTTGCTGTGTTGTTTATATTTCCCATTTCAGCTCCTTCCTATCAATTTGAGAGATATTTTCGTTTGGTTAACGACTGCCAAGCTAAGAAAAGAAAGATGAATATCAAAGAGAAGTAGTAGATAAGGTCACGGGTATCGATCACGCCGCGTGCAATATTCTGAAAATGATAATCGATACTGAGATACTGGAAGATAGAACCAAGCCATGTTGGAATGAAGTACATGAATTTATCAAGCAAAAAGAGTAGCATAATAATGAAGAACGAGATGATGAAAGAAACGATTTGATTTTTAGAAATAGTACTCCCAAAAATTCCAATCGCTGCATAAGATGCTCCCATGAGCAACAAGCCAATATATCCTCCGATTATAAGACCGCCATCCGGTTTTCCCAAGGTGAGTAATAATATCACATAGATAATGGTTGAAAGTATTGTTACTAATAGCAGTGAAAGCGCTGCGACGAATTTCCCGATCACAATTTCTGAATCTTTGACAGGAGAGGAACAGATCAGCTCGATGGTGCCTGCTCGCTTTTCTTCAGATATCGTGCGCATGGTTACTGCTGGAATAAAGAATATAAAAATCAGCGGTGTAAGGGAAAAGATATTTCTCATGGTTGCTTCATTCACAAGGAACAATTCTGAGCTGAAGAACCAGCCGGCTATAAGAAGAAATATCGTAATAAGAATATACGCAACTGGAGTAAAGAAGTAACTTTTGATCTCTCGTTTTGCAAGTATCCAGATATTATGCATTGTTGACCTCCTCCACTTTTTCTGTTAGCTGTCTGAAGATATCCTCCAGGCTGTGCTGCTCTGTGCGCATTTCAAGAAGTGTCCAGTCTTTCTTTTTTATGAACTGATATAATTCAGGACGAATATCTTTATCTTTCGCATAATTTACAAAGAACTTAGTATTTGTCCCCTCTTTACGTTGAAGTTGAAGACTGTCTATGCTCTCGAGTTTCTCAAATTGAGGAAGAATATCCACATCCTTCTTCGTTTGAATTTCAAAATAAATGCGATTCTGATTGTGGAAAGAACTCTGAATTTCTTCAAGGGGAGCATCAGCAACTATTTTACCCCTGTCGATTATGATCACACGCTCGCATATAGCTTCCACTTCACGCAGGATATGGGTGGAAACAAGCACTGTTTTCTCTCTACCGAGCTCTTTGATAAGTCCACGAATTTCAGCAATTTGATTGGGATCGAGTCCGGTGGTAGGTTCATCCAGAATGAGAATATCAGGATCATGAATGAGTGCAGCAGCGAGACCCACTCTCTGCCGGTATCCTTTGGAAAGTTCACCAATCTCTTTTCCAACAACCTCTTCCAGTCCGCATTGCCGGATCATCTTCTTTATCTGTTTTGGAATTTTTTCTTTATCAACATCACGAAGCTCGGCAATGAATTGTAAGAAATCAATAACGTTCATTTCATGATAGATCGGGCAACCCTCTGGCAAATACCCGATTCTTTTTCGTATCTTCACTGAATCCTGATAAATGTTCAGATCATCGACAAATACATTTCCTTCTGTGGGTGGCATGAAACAGGTCATCATCTTGAGGGTTGTTGTTTTACCTGCTCCATTTGGTCCGAGAAATCCGATAATACCAGTAGTTGGTATCGTAAAAGAGATATTATCAACAGCTCGGAGCTGTCCATAATCCTTGGTCAGGTTTTGAACTTGAATCATACAAATAGTCTCTCCTCTTATTTTTTTTATAACGTATTGATGAAATTCCAAATGTCAAATCCATCATCAAGAATTTATGGTTGATACAAAATCATGTAGAACAAATTCCATGAAATAATCATAATTTCAAAATCTTGACACAAAAAATTATCAATTTCACGTGAACCCTTATGAGTAAGAATATTTTAATCGTGAATGGACCGAACTTGAACTTTCTTGGAAGACCAGAGATGAGTATTTACGGAAGAGAATCTCTGGCTGATCTTCATGCTATTATCTACCAATGGCTTTCTGATGAGGGTTGGCAAGGACGTTTTTTCCAGAGCAATTCCGAGGGCGAAATCATAAATTATATCCAAGCAAATTATGAGTGGGCAGATGGCATGATAATCAATCCGGCTGCTTACTCGCATACCAGCATTGCAATATATGACTGCCTTAAATCTATCACACTTCCCACAATTGAAGTACATCTTTCCAATATCTATCACCGTGAAGACTTCAGAAGAACATCCATCACGGGGCTTGCTTGCGAGAAAATCATTGCAGGATTGGGAGTGCAGGGATATATCGAGGCATTAGAAGATTTAAAACAGATCTTCAAATGAACAGAAAAAGGGAGTTGGAAGAGATCTTTGATCTTCTCTACTCTGCATATGGTGCCCAACATTGGTGGCCTGGTGAAACCAGAGATGAGATCATAATCGGGGCAATACTAACACAAAATACAAACTGGAAAAATGCAGCTACTGCGATCAATAATCTTAAGAAGAAAGACCTTGTTTCTTTACATAGAATTGTAGAACTCTCAATTACAGAACTGGCTCAACTTATTCGCTCTTCTGGATATTATAATCAGAAAGCGGAACGGTTGAAAGATGTTGCAGAATTCTTCATGAAACAAGAATCATTCGAAAATTTTGATTTGGATATTCAGAGGAATTTGCTGCTTAAAATAAATGGGATAGGCCCGGAAACTGCTGACTCAATACTACTCTATGCCTTCAACGAACCTGTTTTCGTGATTGATGCTTATACAAAACGGATCTTTAGCAGAATAGGATATATAGATGTTGGAGCTTCCTATGAGCAAACACAAAACTTTTTTATGAATAATCTTATTCATGATACACGTTTTTTTAATGAATACCATGCCCTTATCGTAAAACATGCAAAAGAATGTTGCCAGAAAATTCCTCATTGCGCAAACTGTCCTCTTAATAATAAATGCAGCGCAAGGGATTGCTATGATATCGAGTCCAACAAATAAACATCTTAAAACAAGGCATATTTTTATTGTTTCTGATGCAACCGGTTCTACTTGTGAAATGGTCGTGAAGGCAGCACTCAGCCAATTTAGAACGACCAATGTGCACCTTCATAGAGTGCGATATGTACGCACAGAGGATGAGATCAAAGATGTCGTATGTGAAGCAATGGATGTAGATGGGATTATTGCCTATACAATAGTATCTAACGAGTTAAGAGATTTTATTAATGAAGAAGGCAGAAAGTGTGCTGTTCCCACGATCGATGTTATGGGACCGATCATCAGCAGATTTACTGATTATCTTGAGATCTCACCAATGGCAATTCCAGGTATATTTCGTCATCTTGATAAAAATTATTACCAGCGTATCGAGTGTATCGACTTCGCAGTCAAACACGATGATGGCAGAAAATTGGATGATTTATATAAATCAGATATCATCATTGTTGGTCCGAGTAGAACCTCGAAGACACCGATCAGCGTATATCTTGCTTATCGTGATTATAAAATTGCAAACATTCCAATGATCGCAAATATTGATCCACCAGACCAACTTTTTCAGGCAGATCAAAGAAAGATCGTGGGACTTACGATTTCACCCTCTCGATTGAAGACTATTCGGGAAGTTCGTGCAAGCAGATATCCGCATATTCAGCTTTCAGAATATATCGATCAAGACCTGATTAAAAAAGAAATTCGTGACTGCTTGATGATCTATAAGATGAATGAGTGGAAGATCGTGGATGTTACTGCAAAATCCATTGAGGAAGCAGCTACGGAGATCATGCGACTCTTTGCAGATAGAAAAATTGACAATGACCCTTCATAAAAATTCTTTGGTTCAGATGTATAAAAAAATTGTTTACACTATATTGTTTATTATGCTGCTTTTTTCTATGGCGGGTTGCATGTCGAAATTCGAGAAAGCACAGCGAGAGAAGCAGATGGAGGTTACTCTGTCATCCTCCCATATTATTGAAGAATACCTTACAAAGCTTGTAATATTTCTCGATGCATCCTTTGCAGAAATTGGCGAAATTAACAGAAATACATTTAATATAGTGTCTGCATCCTATCCGGAGGTCAGCAGTATTCTCCTTTATGATACAAAACTCACCATTTCACGTCGGTTTCCAGAAAATTTTAATTACGAAGAAGTACCTGATAATTGTCTTACACAAAAAACTTTAAGTAAGCTCGAACAGATGGAGACTCCTTTTATCGGACATTCTTTATTTAAAGAAAATGATGTTTTTCTTTGTATCGGTTTCCCAATAATTGACCCAACAACACAAGATCGAAGGATCTTGTTTGTACTCATCAATACTGCGATACTGTTTTCGAAATTTGAGCAGTCTGATATAAAACCATATCCTTATTCACTTATAGTCATCAATGATGAGCAGGAAATAGTTTATGATTCTGATCCAATGCGTATCGGACAAGACTTCCTATTGGAAGATGATATCGGAGATCATGTTCTGGCTCGGAAAAACCTTTATAATATGATTACTGAGAACCAAAATGATTACTTTGTGATCCAGATACGCGAGAAAAACTCATCCTTGAGAAAGATATATACATGGAATACCATTGATGTGTTTGGCGAAAGATTTTATATATCCCTTGTAAGAAATCTCACAAGCTGTGCAAAACAAACCCAGGATAATAGTTACCTCCTTTCTACTCTGCGGAGTTATGCAATAAAAGATACACTCATCGATCCAATTATTGAAGGTTCAACCTCAGAAATAGATAAGCTTCTGGAATATCTTTACCAGCAAAATCCTGAAACTTATGCAATCCAGCTTGTGGATACATCCGGAACAATCATCAGTGGATGGCCACGTTCAAATACTACCCTTGGATATTCCATTAAGATGCAAAAGAATAAAACTTTTGACACGGCAGTCAGCAACGTCATACGAACCAAAGAAGAGTATATCATTGAAACTCCGCTTCTTGAAGGAGGAGTTGGAAGAATAATCTTTCTACCTGTGCTCGTACATGAAGAGCTGTACGGAGTACTTTTCGCAATCGAACCAAAAGGGAGCTAAGGTGATCACAATAAAAAAAGTCGAAACAAAGAAAGACTGGAAACAATTTTTAAATCTTCCATTTCGTTTATACAAAGGTGATGAAAACTGGGTTCCACCTCTTAAAAGTGATGTTTTTTTCAAGTTGAATATTGATAAGCATCCTTTCTGGGAACATGCCACTCGTGAAGTATGGCTTGCAGAAAGAGATGGTGAAGTAGTTGGAAGGATCGCTGCGGTCATCGATGATAACTACAATAAGCTGTGGAATGAGAAGATGGGAGCATTTGGTTTTTTTGAATGTATCGATGATTTTGAAATAGCAAAAGCACTCTTTGATACTGCCTACACCTGGCTCAAGGAAAACGGTGCTGACAAGATGCGTGGTCCACTCAGCCCGTCGCAAAACGAAGAATGCGGTTTTCTAATGGAAGGTTTTGATTCCTCCCCGGTGATGATGATGCCGTATAATCCACCTTACTATCTCAAGCTTGCAGAACAATATGGTCTCAAGAAAGCGAAAGATCTTTATGCTTTCTTTAAGCGAAGTACTGATCCACCTTCTCCGCAAATTGCAAAGGCGGTCGAACGTCTAAAAAAACATCCCGATATTTCTACCCGTCATGTTAATATTAAAAAATTGGATAGTGAGGCGCATCTCATTAAGGAATTATATAATGAGAGCTGGCAAATGAACTGGGGATTTTCTCCCATGACAGATAAAGAGTTCGACCTAATGGTTGAAGAACTTGCACGCATCGCAGATCCGCATCTTATCTGGTTCACTTATTATAAAGATGATCCTGCGGGTGTGTCGATCACACTGCCGGATTTCAATCCTATCCTGAAAAAACTCAAAGGTAAATTAGGACCAATAGGACTTATCAAATTTGTGCTTGGTAAGAGGAAGCTCGTTGGCACACGTGCTATTGTTTTTGGTTTCCGCCAGAAATACCGAAGGTTTGGATTACCTGCATTACTCTATCACGAAACCGAACAGGCAGGTTTGAAGCGTGGTTACAAGTGGTGTGAACTTTCCTGGAATCTTGAGGATAATGTTCTGATTAACCAGTTCGATGAAAAGGTCGGCGGTAAACTGTATAAGAAATATCGCATCTGCGAGATGCCGATCACTTAATGTAGTAAATACTTTTTTATTTCAATAAAACGAACTTTATTACTTGTTCTTCGCTCCCTGCTTTGATTTTGAGGAAATACACACCCGGAGGAATATTTTGACAATTCCATGTATAACTATAATCTCCAGGTTGAATATTTTTTTCAAGTAATGTATTGGTTAATTGCCCATTGATATTATAGACTTTGAAAGAAATGTGATTTTCTTCCTTGAGTGAATACCTTATGGTTATATGATTGCTTATAGGATTAGGGTAAAGAGATATACTCCGAAAATCATACCCAATCTCAGGATCAGAAGTGACATTATCACCAAGCTTAGCAACAAATGTCTCAGTTCCACCAGTACTTGTTAATGGAGTTGCTCCAAAGGAAGCAGTACCCCTGAAGAAGCCAGCGGTGTAGCAATTCTCATCTCCATCAAGATCTATGCCATGCCCTTCATCCCAATCTGTACCACCTGCATCTGATGCCCATTGCCAAGCGCCATCATTCCCCAGTTTTGCAACAAATATATCATACGAACCACTACTGGTAATATTGCTGGAACCAAAGTATGCTGTTTCTTTGAAATAGCCAGTCACGTAAGAATCTCCTGAAACAGCTGTTACTATATCATAGCCATAATCTTTTTGTACTCCTCCAGCTTGTGATGCCCATACCCAATTTCCTGTCTGGTCAAGTTTTGCTACGAAAATGTCATAGTCGCCAAGACTGCTAAGATAAGAGTAACCAAAAGTCGCAATTGATTTGAAACTTCCCACAACATAAAGATTTCATACTCCATCAAAAGATACACTCTCTACGTAATCTGTTTGAGAACCTCCTCCATCTGATGCCCATTGCCAAATATTATCTGTTCCAAATTTCGCCACGAATACATCTGACCATACGCTGCTGCTCACGGAATAAGTACCGAAATTAGCTGTATTTGAGAAAACTCCCGTTACATAACAATTACCTGTTCCATCGACGGTAATACCACGTCCGTAATTTTCTCCCATTCCTCCCGCACTTGCAACCATTTCCCATTGACCGTTTGAATTTAGTTTTGCTACAAAAATATCACTGGCATTTGCGCTTGTTACAGAGTACGTGCCGAATTGTGCTGTATCCCAAAATTCACCAGTAATATACACATTAGAATCATTATCGAGAGCTATTCCTCTTCCAGCATTTCCCATTGGACCTCCTGCACTTCGAGCCCATTGCCAGTTTCCATCGGAATCAAGCTTTGCTACAAAAATATCGTATTCACCATTGTTGATAAGTGGAAAGGAACCAAAATCAACATTTCCTTTAAATTGTCCGGTGATATAAATATTTCCTGATGCATCACCGGTAATCCCATTTCCGATATCAGCAGAAGTTCCTGGTCCGCTTCCTGCACTTTTTGCCCATGCCTAGTTGCCATTTTGATCGAGTTTCGCAACAAAGACATCATCCCAGCCATTACTTGTGAGAGTATGTGAGCCGAAGTGAGAAGTACCTCTGAATTTACCAGTCACATAGCAGTTATTGTCACCGTCAACATAGATCCTGTTTGCCTGATCCGAATCAGATCCCCCTGCTTGATAAGCCCACTGCCAGCTCGGTGTCTGTGCAAAGGAATTTAAAGATATAGCAGTTAATATAATGAATGTAAAACCTGCCAAAATACGTAAATGATTACTCTTGGTCATAAGCATCTCCTTGCTGTTTTTCCCATTCATCCAACCAATGTTATCAAGAAACTCCCAAAGAAAAAGTCAATTTATTTAGATTAATTATTTATGTAGTTTTTTCAAACAACTCTCTCTGCTTCTTTGCATTCTCCTCAGATGGTTCTATACCAAAATGTTTATATGCTTTTTCAGTTACTTCCCTTCCCCGTAAAGTTCGCTTAAGGAAACCTTTTTGTAGAAGATATGGTTCATATATCTCTTCTATAGTTCCCGAGTCCTCACCGATCGCCATAGAAAGAGTTTTCAGCCCAACTGGACCACCTTTATAAAATTCAATTATAGTTTGTATAAGTTTCTTATCCATCTCATCCAATCCGAGTTCATCCACCTCCAGCATCTTAAGCGCTGCTTGGGCAATCTCTTTTGTGATGATGCCATCCCCTTTTATCTGTGCATAATCACGTACACGACGTAGGAGCCGGTTTGCAATTCGTGGAGTGCCGCGAGATCTGCAAGCGATCTCCTGAGCGCCATCCTTTTTTATCTCCACATCCAGCAATCTTGCGGATCGCATCACGATCTTAAAAATTTCTTTTGTGTCATAATAATCAAGCCGAAGCACAAGCCCGAACCTGCTGCGAAGTGGTGAAGTGATCAATCCTGCACGGGTTGTAGAGCCAACAAGGGTAAAGGGCTCGAGGTTCAATCGCAGTGTCCTTGCACTTGGACCCTGATCGATAATGATCTCAAGAGTAAAATCTTCGATAGCAGGATACAGATATTCCTCGATCACATGATTCAAGCGGTGTATCTCATCAATAAAAAACACATCCTTTGCATTAAGATTTGTAAGAATACCTGCAAGATCGGATGGTTTTTCTATTGCTGGTCCCGAGGTTGTTTTAAGTTCGGTCTTCAGCTCATTTGCAACAATGTTGGAGAGGGTTGTCTTTCCTAATCCTGGGGGTCCATAGAAAAGTATATGATCAATCGGTTCGTTCCTCTGTTTACATGCTTCAATAGTAATAGAAAGTATCTCTTTAATCTTTTCCTGTCCCACAAAATCTTTGAGTGTTTTCGGACGAAGCGTGGTATCATACGTAATATCTTCATCGTGCATTTCGGGATCGGTAATTCTATCTTCCATACAAACCTCTTACATTTCTTTAAGCTCCAGGATCCTATCACGGATCTCTGCAGCGTCTTCGAAGCGCAATTCCTTAGCCAGACGGTTCATTTCGTGTGTCAGCAGTTCGATCGCATCTTCTTTGTTATTTATTTTCAGGTACTCTTCGAAATCAAGTTTTTTCTGTTCATCTTTTGATTCTTTTTTCTGCTCTTTCTTATATTCAGCCACAGAAGTGGAAAGCATAATGCTGTCAATGGTCTTCTGGATGGACTCCGGTGTGATGTTGTGTTCTTTATTGTACGCTTCCTGAATTTTTCTACGTCTGTTCGTCTCATCGATAGTGAGCTGCATAGCTTCGGATACTCTCTCGGCATAGAAGATCACCTTCCCATCTATATGACGGGCTGCGCGGCCTGCTGTCTGGATAAGTGAACGTTCAGAACGGAGAAAACCTGCTTTATCAGCATCGAGAATCGCAACCAGTGCAACTTCAGGCAGGTCGAGTCCTTCTCGCAGCAGGTTTACCCCGATAAGTACATCGAACTCCCCGAGTCGTAAATCACGGATGATCTCAGTTCTATCAAGTGTATGTACTTCGCTGTGAAGATACTTAGCTTTTATGCCAATCTGTGAGACATACGCAGTCAGATCTTCTGCCATCTTTTTTGTAAGTGTCGTAACCAGCACCCGCTGATTTTTTTCGATATAATTTTGTATTTGATCGAGAAGATCATCAACCTGGTATTCGGCTTTTTTCAACTCTATTTCAGGATCTATAAGACCGGTTGGACGCACGATCTGTTCAACGATCACACCTTTGCATTTTTCCAGTTCGTAGTCAGCAGGAGTTGCAGACATAAATATCACTTGATTCATCATTTTCTCGAATTCATGGAATTTAAGAGGACGATTATCATATGCAGAGGGCAGCCGGAATCCATTATCAACAAGCGCTTTTTTTCTGGAATAATCTCCTCCAAACATTGCATGAACCTGTGGAATTGTTGCATGTGATTCATCGATGATCATAAGGTAGTCATCTGGAAAATAGTCTAGCAGACAGGAAGGACGTTCGCCTTCTTTTCTTCCGGAAAGATGCCGGGAGTAATTCTCGATACCGCTCACATATCCAACCTCTCGCAGCATCTCCAGATCAAAACTTGTCCGCTGCTGGATCCTCTGTGCTTCTATCCACATATTGTGTGCTTTGAAGTATTCCACCCGCTCTTCCATCTCCCTTTTGATATCTTCTAATGCTCGTTCCAGGTGCTCTGGTGAGGTTATGAAATGCTTCGCAGGATAAACTGCATACTTTTCTATATCTTCAAGAATTTCACCAGTAAGTGGATTAATCCTTGACAGAGTGGTAATCTGGTTGAAATCAAATTCTACTCGTATAGAATTTTCGAGATAGGCAGGATATATTTCAACAACGTCTCCGCGTACCCTAAATGTGCCCCGTTGGAATTCAAAATCATTCCGTGCATAATAAATATCAACAAGTTTGTGAAGAAGTTCATCACGCTCGATCTCCTGACCAACACGAAGACCAATCAATGCTTCTCTATACTGTTCTGGAACTCCCAGTCCATAGATACAGGAAACACTCGCCACGATTATTACATCTCTTCGTTCCATCAATGACATGGTTGCTCGCAGACGAAGTTTATCTATCTGTTCATTAACATCGGCATCTTTCTCAATATAGGTATCAGTAACCGGCAGATATGCTTCTGGCTGATAATAATCGTAGTAACTGACAAAGTACTCAACTGCATTGTTTGGGAAAAGCTGCTTCATCTCTCCGAATAATTGCGCTGCGAGGGTCTTGTTGTGTGAGATGATGAGCGTTGGTTTTCTTACATTCTTGATCACATTTGCGATGGTAAATGTCTTACCGGAACCAGTGACACCAAGTAAGGTCTGGAATTTTTCTCCCTTCTTAACATTCCGTGTAAGTTCAGATATTGCCTGAGGTTGATCCCCTTTTGGTGCATAATCTGATACCAATTCAAAGTTCTTCATGTTTTTCGTTAAAACTTGACAGGATATCTCTTACATGAGAGACAAATACCCTACGATTTTGATCAGGGCCCATAGCTCAGTTGGTAGAGCTCCCGGCTCATAACCGGGCGGTGAGAGGTTCGATCCCTCTTGGGCCCACCATTTTTTTGAATCATTCATAAAGAAAGTTATATCAATTACTTCTAACAAAATATAACTTGTTACTTATTATAGTGAAGTACCTGGTTACTCAACCTGAAGCTTGAGGAGTTCTAAAATTGTTTTATTATCGGGGGCATTCAATATCTTTTCTTTCAGGTGATCATCACGGAACAGCTGGCTGAGATAGGAAAGGGCAAATAGGTGCTGCTGATCGGTCTTGAGAAGTAAGAGAAAAAACAGATTGACAGGTGTTCTGTCAAGCGATCGGAAATCGATACCTTCCCTAGAAATACCAAGTAAAACTGCTGAGAAATTTATCTTATCAGGATGTATCATTCGAGGGTGTAGGAATGCAACTCCGTTCCCCACACCTGTTGAAATCAAACGTTCGCGCTTACTTAACATATCAAAAAGCCAGCTTTGTTTTGTGCAGACCCCATTCTCCTTTGCAAATTGTGACATGGCTGCGAGCACTTCGAACCTATGTTTTGCATTAAGCTCCCGCAGGATGAAATCAGTATTTATAAACGAATAGAAACGACTTTGAACATTTTCAAGCGCCATCTTCTCCACATTAGGCGTGTCCTGTGTCTCTTTCCACGCTTCGAGATCATCCTTCATAAAACGCCACTGGTTACCGATCTTCATACCCTTCATCTCTTTCTGAGAGACAAGGTTCACCACAGTCTCAGGTGACATATTTAAAAAACTTGCTGCTTCATTCAGAGTTAATATTTCTTCTTTTGCCATTGATTATCCTCCGCATAAAAAATAAAAAATGTATATTCATAGTCAAACTTTTTATTATAATTATCATAGTATTACTTTTTTCCAACATTGTTTTATTTGACAGTAGATTGTAAATTTGGCATTTATTCGTTTTGAAAGGTTCTTGTATGAAAAAAATAATCATTCTTTTACTTGCAATACTTAGTGTCTTTGGCTGTGGTGTATATTCATTCTACACGATCTCGAATCCTCATATTAAATCAGTTATGATAACAGAATTTGAAAATAATTCCGAGGAGTATGATCTTCCCAATCTCATTACGCAGTACCTCACAAATGCCTTTATAGAAGATAATCGTCTTGATGTGATGGGAGAAGATGCTGATATGAATATCAGTGGAACTGTACGAAGCTATAGCAGGATCGTCAATGCGTATGATATGCAGGAAAATCCTTCTGAGTGGAAAGTAACAATAACCTTTGCAATAGAAGCCAAAGATATGATTCAGGATAAAGTGATCTGGCAAAATAGTAATCTTACATTACATGCCTTATATGGCGCTGAAACTGAAACGGAAGAAGACAAGAATGGAGTTGAGTTATTATCCGAAGAAGAAGCTCAAATATCAATCATCCAAGAACTCGCAGGACTTATACTGACTAACACACTCGAACAATGGTAGGCAATGCGGATCAATAAATTCCTTGCGCAGGCAGGACTTGGTTCCAGACGTTCTTGCGAAACCCTTGTACTCGACGGAAAGATTAAAGTAAATGGAAAAATAATCACTGACCTTGCTACTGATGTCAATCCCGAGAGTGATGAGATAGAATACAAGAACAAAACGCTTACACTTCCCCAAAAAGACATCTATATCATGCTCAATAAACCCATGGGATATATTGTGACTGCTGATGATCCTTATGACAGACAAACAGTTTTTCAACTGCTTCCAGAGTTCAAAGCGCATGTGTTTGCTGTGGGACGATTGGATAAGAATTCAGAGGGATTACTACTCTTGACCAGTAATGGCGAGTTTGCTCAGAAGATTACCCATCCAAGTTCAAAGCTCGGAAAAACATATCTGGTGAAAGCCAAGGGGAATATTCCCCTTTATAAAATTAAACAGCTTCGCAATGGGATCGAACTAAAAGATGGAAAAACACTCCCTGCCAAAGTTTTTGTAAAAAGCTATAATAAATCCCAGGATGTCACAAAACTTCGTATGGTTATCTATGAGGGTCGAAATCAACAGATAAGAAGAATGCTCCAGGCAGTTGGTAGTTCGGTCATCGAGCTCAAAAGGGTACAGATAGATTCTATTTCTCTGGGTAAGTTACCAAAAGGGCACTGGCGATTTTTAAAGGATAAGGAGATACAGAGCATACTGAAATTGTAACCTATATGGAAGATCAAAAAAAAGCATACGGATTTGCGATTCTTGCTGTTGTTCTATGGTCAACGGTTGCCTCTGCGTTCAAGATAAGTCTTCGTTATGTTGACTTCCTCGAACTTCTTTTTTTCGCATCCTTTTTCTCGACGCTGATTATTTTTATTGTATTGGTTTTCAGAAGAAAGCTACATTTGCTGCGAACTTATAAATTCAAAGAAATACTTCTCGCAGCTTTTCTCGGATTTCTCAATCCCTTTTTCTATTATATTGTACTTTTCAAAGCTTATTCAATCCTGCCAGCTCAGGAAGCTATTACACTTAACTATACCTGGCCTCTTATGCTGGTTCTGCTTTCAATCCCGCTTCTGAAACAGAAGATAAACTTTATGAGTATTGTTGCAATCATCATAAGTTTTTTTGGCGTAATAATCATTGCAACACGCGGTAACTTTGCAGCTCTCAGTTTCTCAAATATCAAAGGTGATCTTTTACCCCTTGGCAGCGCGGTTATTTGGGCAATCTTCTGGATCTTCAACCTGAAAGATAAACATGACGTTGTAGTGAAATTGTTCCTGAGTTTTTGCTTTGGATTTCTTTTTATATTAATCACGATGATCATCCGTTGGAACATTCATGGTTTCAATATCGCTCCCATAAAAGGCATTATAAGTTCTGCGTATGTTGGATTCTTTGAAATGGGATTGACCTTTATTGTCTGGCTCAGCGCACTCAAATATGCCAGAACAACCGCTCAGGTGAGTAACTTCATCTATATTACTCCCTTCCTTTCACTCTTTGTTGTGAGTATTGTGATTGGAGAGAAGATCCTTATTTCAACCATCATTGGGCTAATATTTATCATTGCTGGAATTATCATGCAAAGATATACGAGTCCTATTACTTCAATAAAAGGATAGTTCGATCGTCCGATGAATGATATTAAAGAGCTACTACTTCTTTATAATGAAATAAAACCTCGAATAGATAGAAGAATTGAGGAATTTAATTATACGTGGAATAATGGCTCGGAATATGATTTCTATAAGGAACTATTATTCTGTTTACTCACTCCTCAGTCCAAAGCTGAACGTTGCTGGCAAGCAGTGGAGAAACTCGAAAACAACAATCTTCTGTTTTGCAATGACTCTATGAAGATTGCAGAATGCATAAGAACTTTAACTCGTTTTCATCATACGAAGGCACATAATATTGTTTGCTTGCAGAATACTATTGTGAAACATGGCAAGACTGTTCTTCGGGAAAAATTACAGAATTTTTCCAGCATTACAGAAATGCGGGAATGGTTAGTGGAAAATATTAAAGGAATGGGATATAAAGAAGCCAGTCATTTTTTAAGAAATATTGGAAAGGGTGAGGAACTTGCCATTCTCGATCGACATATTTTACGGAAGCTTGTTGAATTTAAAATTGTAAAGAAAATACCCACTTCACTTACGAAGAATGCATATATGCAGTTAGAGGATTTAATGAAACGGTTTGCTCAAGGACTCAATATACCCCTAGCTCATCTCGACATCCTTTTTTGGTATCAAACAACTGGAAAATTTTTCAAATAATCTACAAGATTTTTGACATTGTTATAAATCCATTTAAATTATGATTATAAATTTGAAATGAGTTCATAAATGGAAGAAATTAAAAGAATGCTGGACAAGGCAAACATCAAACCAACCTTTGAAAGGTTGAGTATTCTAGAGTATCTGCAGAAAAAGCACAACCACCCCACAGCTTCAATGATTTATAATTACGTAGTAAAAAAAATCCCAACAATTTCCAAAACAACAGTCTATAATGCCTTAAAATTGTTTGCGGATAAGTTGTTGGTTACCCCTTTGTATATCACCGGCTCGGAAGTGAGATATGATCTTGCAGAAAATCCACATCACCATTTTCTATGTGAAAAATGTGGTAAAATTATCGATCTGGATATCGAATGCCCGATTTTTAAGAAGAAAAGTTATCATGGTCATAAAATAACTGAACAGCACGGTTACTTTCGAGGTATCTGCAAATCCTGTCTTGAAAAGGAGCATAAGAACAAATGAATATCATTGTTGGGATTCTTTCGGAAATGTGGCTGCTACTCAAGGAGATGGCTCCCTATCTTCTGTTCGGATTTCTTATCGCTGGAATTTTGAACATTGTAATCCCCAAGAATAAGATCTACTCGCATCTTTCGGGGCAATCTTTCTGGGCAACTTTGAAAGCAGCAGTTTTTGGAGTGCCACTTCCCCTTTGCTCATGCGGAGTAATACCTGTTGCTGCGTATCTCAGGAAGGAAGGTGCTGGAAAAGGAGCTACAATATCATTCCTCTCTTCAACTCCCACCACAGGAGTTGACTCCATTTTAGCGACGTATTCACTCCTGGGACCAATAATCGCATTCATAAGACCAATTGCAGCATTCTTCGCTGGAATATTCGGTGGTACTTTAACCAATATTATTGATAAAGACATTGATGATAGAAAAATTGATAATGGATTCTCATGCAATCTCTGCAGCGACACAAATCCTCACTCACATAGCTTAGGAGAGAAAATAATCTCCGCATTCAGGTATGGATTTTTCGATCTGGTAGAAGATGTAGCCAAATGGATTGTAATAGGTATTGTTATTGGAAGTATTATTTCCTATTTTGTGCCAGCAAGTTTTGTCGAACGTTATCTTGGAACTCCGCTTCTTGCGTATCCGATCATGTTGATAATTTCAATCCCCATGTATATATGTGCCACGGGTTCGATTCCCATCGCTGCATCGCTTATACTTAAAGGAATGACGCCTGGGGCTGGTTTGATCTTCCTAATCGCTGGACCTGCTACCAATGCAGCTACATTGAGTTTTGTCGGTGGTAAGCTTGGGAAAAAATCACTTTTTTCATATTTATTATCCATCATTGTTACTGGACTTCTCTTTGGTCTCATACTTGATCACATCTGGCGATTAACTGGCAGAGACATGACAATTTTCACCAGCAGAATGAAAATGCTACCCCCCTGGATAATGATTGGTTCTGCAATTCTTTTACTCGTCATGCTGCTAAAAGCTTTTTTATGGAAATTAGTGACAAGAAAAAAGATTATCATTAAGAAAGAAGATATGGAACAAATTTTTAAAGTACCGGACATGACCTGTAAACATTGTGTGATGTCCATACATAATGCAATATGTAAGGTCACTGGTGTAAAAAATATTGACATCTCACTGGGTGATAAGCTGGTTAAAGTCGATGGAGAATATAATAAGGAAGATGTAATGAATGCAATAAAAAATGCAGGTTACTCAATAGATAAAAATAAATAACAGGAGGATACAATGAAAAAATATCAGTGCAGCGTATGTGGTTATATCTATGATCCAGAAGTCGGTGATCCTGATTCTGGCATTGCCCCAGGAACTGCTTTTGAAGATATTCCAGACAATTGGATCTGCCCCGTTTGCGGTGTCGATAAAGACATGTTTGTGGAAATTTAGGAGAAACATGGGATTTCAAAAGATCAAAGATGATGTTTATTACGTAGGTGTTCAAGACTGGGATAGGAGACTGTTCGATGAACTTATTCCCCTTCCTGATGGCACGAGCTATAATTCCTACCTGATTCATGGAATCGAAAAAACAGCTCTTATCGATACTGTCGATCCACCTAAAGCAGAAGAACTGATATCAAATCTTGGAAAACTGGGAATAGAAAAACTCGATTATGTGATCTCGAATCATGCAGAGCAGGATCACTCCGGCGCACTACCTCATATTCTGGAAATTCACCCAGAAGCTCAGATCGTTACCAATGCAAAATGCAAGGCATTTCTCATGGATCTTCTTCATATTCCAGAAGAAAAATTTATCATCAAAGCTCATGGTGAAGAACTTTCACTCGGTAATAAGACACTCTCGTTCCTGCTTGCCCCCTGGGTTCATTGGCCGGAAACTATGTTCACATATATCAAAGAAGATAAGATACTGTTCTCGGGTGACCTTTTTGGTGCACACCTGGCATTTGGTGAGCTTTTTGTACGTGATGAAGCCCGTGTATACTTTGCAGCAAAGCGATACTTCGCAGAGATCATGATGCCCTTTAGAACCAATATCAGGAAACACATGCGCATGCTGAAAGACTATCAGCTCGATATTATCGCACCTACGCATGGGCAGGTGTACGACAATCCTGAATTTATTCTCGATGAGTATGAAGAATGGATTTCTGATGATGTTGAAAACAAAGTGCTCATTCCCTATGTTTCAATGCATGGAAGTGTCGAACGTATGGTTCAGTATCTCACAGAAAAACTCACAGAGTATGGGATAAATGTCATCCCATTTAATATGAGTGTGACTGATATCGGTGAATTTGCGATGGAGCTGGTCGATGCTGCGACTATTGTGATCGGCTCATCAACTGTACATGTTGGTCCTCATCCAAAAATAATCTATGCAACCTATCTTACCAATATGCTCAGACCGAAAGCAAAATATGCATCTATAATCGGCTCTTACGGATGGGGTTCAAAAATGGTGGATAACATTAAAGCGCTCCTTAATAATTTTAAGGGGGAACTACTTGAACAGGTCATCAGCAAAGGATATCCTAACGAGGTAGATTATAGAGCATTGGATGAGCTTGCTCTTCTGATTACAGAAAAACACAAAAATCTAGAATAATTCCGGAGGATTCATGAATATTTTCGATGTGACAGAAATTTATCAATTCGCAGTACAGATCGAAGAAAATGGTAAAAAATTCTACAAAGCTGTGGTAGAGAAATTTGATGATGTCAAAGTAAAAGAACTCTTTGCATTTCTTGCAGACGAAGAAATTCGTCATGAAAAAATTTTCAGGGAAATGCTTGGAAAGATCGAGGATTATCATCCGCAGGAAAGCTATCCTGGGGAATATTTCGATTATCTTCATGCGTATGTGGATAATCTTGTATTTACACTTGATCAGCTTGAAGAGAATATCTCTAATGTAAACACAATCGGTGAAGCGCTTCAATTTGCAATTGGAAAAGAACTCGATACTATCCTATATTACCATGAAATGCGTAACGTTGTACCTGATCATCAGAAAAAGTTGGTAGATGATATCATCGATGAAGAGCGAAAGCATGTTGTGAAACTTACTGAGATGAAGCGTCAATTGGTTTGAAAATATTAATGGTAAGAAAATGAATAAAATGGTTGTCATTCTTGACGGAACGAAGTGGAGTGAAGAATCTATATTTATAGACTTTCCGATAAGTTAATAGATTCTTCAACCTGATAAATCGGATTTCGAGAATGACAAATTTTGGTTGTGAAAAATATATTACAAATTGGAGAAGCTATGACAAAACTCATGGAAATATACAAATGTGAAATTTGCGGAAATATCGTGGAAATGGTTCATGGCGGACCGGGCGAACTTGTCTGCTGTGGTGAACCAATGATAAAAATGACTGAGAACACCGTTGATGCTGCGCTCGAAAAACATGTACCTGTTGTTGAGGAAATTGAAGAAGGCATCAAGGTAAAAGTGGGTTCAGTAGCACATCCTATGATGGACAAGCACTACATCGAGTGGATCGAAGTTCAGAACGGACCCTGGGTCAATCGCAAACATCTTTCTCCAGGAGAAGAACCTGAAGCTGAATTCTATGTAAAGAAGAATGACAACCTCGAAGTTCGTGCCTACTGCAACCTGCACGGTTTATGGAAGAAGGAATAAACTATGAGACACTGGCGTTGTAAGGTTTGCGGACACATTTTCAGAGGAACAGAATCCCCTGAAAAGTGTCCTCATTGTAGTGCTCCACAGGAGATGTTCCATTCCATCACTGATGAAAATGAACATGCGTATATTACAACCGGACAAAAGGTTGTTCATACTGATAACGTTGAAATTCAACCGTTCTTCGGAAATTTTGAACATCTCGCGCCTTATATATACACTATCCCCGTAGGCGATAAAATTCTCTCTCAAAAACACCCTTTCGAAGAAATGCTGTATATAATCAAAGGATACGTAAAATGTTACATTGGAGACCATGAATTCATCGCACAAGTAGGTGATGCACTTCAGGTAAAAAAAGATGTAATTCATTTAATTGAAAATATCAGCAATGAACCATCAATTATACTTGCCGTGAAAGGATCAAAAAATATATGAAATATACAAAAATCGTTCTTTTTATTTTTTTTATTAGCGTTGCTTTTATTTTTGGCTGTAAGCTATTCCAATCTAATGATAGTGATTCTGAGGAATATTTTCCTCTCTTACATATCGAAGCGAATAATTATTACGATCTGGGCTATGCAATTGGAGAGGGATTCTTCACTCAAATACTCACAGCTCTTGACCGACAGACAGATCTTATTGCTACGATCCAAAGTATTATTGCTATCGACTCAGTATATTTCTATAATAATCTTGTTGCTGCTGCAGAAGCTCAATTCCCCGATTATGTTCAGGAGATTCATGGTGCTGCCGACGCTATTGGCGTTGAACATGAAACACTGATGACGCTCAATCTTTTTGGTGACATTCTCGCGCTATTTTATGGAGCACGGGAGCAGGTTTGTTATGAAATCCCCTCAGCACCTTTTGGTTGTTCGACTGTTAGCTATAATTACAATGGTATGCAATATCTGGCTCATAATGAAGACGGATTTGCTCAGCTTGGTGACCTTATGGGAGTTGTCAAAGCAAAAATCCCGGGGAAGCCGGAATTTATAAATTTCTATTATCCCGGTTTATTGTGCGGTATTGCCCCTGCATTAACCGATGCGGGATTAGCATTTTCAGGAAATTATATACAGAGTGCTTCTGGTGTTCTTGGCGGTGTTCCGCACCTATTCATATTTCGAGCATTGTTAGAAGCAGAGGATGTTGATGACGCTATTTCAATCATTCAAAACACACTTACGTGTAACGCGCTACATATAAATATTGCATCAGATACAGAAAATAGAGTGGTCTCGGTTGAAAAAGCTGATAATATCACAGTAGTATATGAGGTCGAAGGACTTTATGCTCACACAAATCATTTTATTCAGGATGCGCTGCTTGCCTATCCTACAGATGATGATGCAACAACACACTGGCGTTATGACACACTTACGGGTCTGATTGCACCTTATGAGGATAATCTTGAAGACGTAAGCTGTGATGTGCTCCGCGGATTTCTATGCGAGGTTGCAGCAGAGCCGGACACCACAGGTGGACTCACTGGAGGTATGACCCTCGGAAGTTCGATCATAAATATGGAATCAGGAAAATGGAAACTCTATTTTAACGATCCGAATGACAATCTTTATCAAATTTTAAAATTTTAAATTGAATACAAGGAGTAATATACATGAAACAACTCAAAGGAACACAAACAGAAAAAAACCTGCTTACTGCTTTCGCGGGTGAATCCCAGGCACGTAACAGATATGATTATTTTGCAAAGCAGGCAAAGAAAGAAGGTTACGAACAAATAGCAGGCGTATTTGAAGAAACTGCGCTTAATGAAAAGGAGCATGCAAAAAGGTTGTTCAAGTTCCTCGAAGGTGGTGAAGTCGAGATCACAGCTTCCTATCCTGCAGGTAAGATCGGTACGACTGTAGAAAACCTTACTGAATCTGCCGCAGGCGAGCATTTCGAGCATACAATTATGTATCCCAAGTTTGCCCAAATTGCAGAAGAAGAAGGATTTAAGGAAATCGCAAATACATTCCGCCATATAGGACATGCAGAAGTTCAGCACGAAAAGCGTTATCTCGGATTGTTAAAAAATATCGAGGATGGCACGGTATTCAAAAAAGACAAGGTGGTAAAATGGAAATGCAGAAATTGTGGTTATGTTCATGAAGGCACAGAACCACCTGAAAAATGTCCGGCTTGTGCACATCCGAAAGCATATTTCGAAGTGAAATGTGAAAATTGGTAAATCCATAATTCTCCCACTTATATAAAACCTGCTGAGTAAATTGGCGGGTTTTTTTATTTCATATAAAATTTCTTATTTATACAATTTATCTGCTCTGTACTTATCCGAAATTTCCTGCTCCAGAGGATCATCATACTCGATCAACAGAACTCTTTCCAACTTTCTATCCTAATCCTTTAATTCAAGATCCCAGTCAGACTTTAATCTGTTTATGAATATAATAGCAAGCATAAAACTACCAATACCGAGAACAGCAAATATCACTGATAAAAACACCGAGAAGGTTTGCCCAAAGTAGGGTTTTATCAACTCTCCCAGCAGAACCGAAAAACCCAGAAATCCCATCTTCATGAGAAGAATTCCTGAAAGAAGGTACCCGAGCTTCTTTTGTCTCCAAAGATTTATACCGGAAATAACAAGTAAAGGAAGGAAAAAAGATAGATCAAAAACGAAGATCGTATTTCTGTCTGACTGAATCCCGTTCATCATTGCAGGAATTATCATACGCATCCATGTGATCAGGAATATAATCGCCATGGCAAATAAGAAAACAGCAATAGTTCTTCTTGGGATTGTTTCGGTACGTACTTCTATAAAATAATCGAGGTCGATCGATGTTATAAAGATAATGATACTGAACAGCGAGAGACTGAAGATAGCAATATAACAAAGGAAGAACATATTATACACACGATCAAACGCATACAATCCATAGGCATAAAGAAGATATGAGAGCAGAGCGATCCATACAAGATAGATTTTCTCAGATGAGTTCCTCAACTTTATCAACACAATGAGTAGTAATATTGAAACAACGAGAGAAACCACATCCTGACTGAGGGCACCCGGAAACATATCAACAGGAGTAAAAGGAGCATATATCTGGACATTCAAAATACTGTAGAGAGATACTATAAAAGTTATGATTATTAAAATAAAAGTTAAGATCTCAAGTATTCCAAGATATTTTGTCTTGAGCACTTAGTACCTCCTTGAAAAGTCATAAATAAAATCAATTTAGCTCTCTGAGTACGTCAAGAAATATCAATTTAATTTGTGAGTACTTTTCATTTTAGATAATATTTGACGAAGTGGAGCACACTTACGAAAGTATAACCATGATTAAAATCGGTCTCGTGGGACTTCCTAAAAGTGGAAAAACAACGATCTTTAATGCGGTCACTGGCAGTGATGCCGAAGTGTCGGATTACTATTCTGGACTCACAAAGCCAAACCTCGGTACTGTCGAGGTAAAAGATGCGCGGGTTGATTATTTGGCTGATGTATGTAATCCAAAAAAAACAGTATATGCGACCATTGAATATCTCGATTTTGTGGGTATTCATCATGATGAAGAAAAACGGGAGATATTTAGCAACGAAGCGCTCGGGATCATCAGAATGGTCAATGCACTCGGGCTTGTGATACGTGGCTTTAATCTGCCAAGTTCTCCACCTGCACCACAGAAGGACGTTGAGACGCTTGAAACAGAGTTCCTCTTCTCCGACCTTGCAATCTGCGAAAAAAAGTTAGAAAGCGTCTCAAAGCAATATCACAAAGGGGGAAAAGATCCTGAGATTGAAAAAGAGCTTTCACTCTTTCAAAAATGCTATGATTGCCTTAGCCAACAAAAAATGCTTTCTACTCTTGACCTGAATGATCAGGAGGAAAAACTTCTGCGTGGATTTCAGTTCCTCACCCGCAAACCAATGTTCATAATTCTTAATGTCGATGAAGAAAGATTTGGCAAGAATCAAGAATTCAAAAGTAGATTTTCAGACCATTATAAAATCGTTGAGATTGCTGGCAAATTTGAGATGGAATTGCAGCAACTTGATGAAGAAGAAGCAAAAGAATTCATGGAAGAGTATAATATCAGAGAATCTGCAGTAAATAAATTGACAAGAATCTCCTACGATACTTTGGGCTTGATAAGCTTCTTTACCATGGGACCAGCAGAAGTACACGCATGGACGCTCAGGAAAGGCGAAACCGCCCTGGATGCAGCAGGTGAGATACACACTGATCTTGCCCGTGGATTTATCAGAGCAGAGCGGTTCACTTATGATGATTTCCGTAAATATGGGTCGGAAAAAGAATTAAAAGCAGCAGGTAAATTCCATCTTGAAGGAAAGCAGTACGTGGTAAAGGATGGTGACATAATTCTGATTAGACATAATTAAAATTGGTAAAATCATGAATATAGAAAACAAAGAAAAGAAAAAACGAAAAGGCACTGTCATTCTCGGATTAATTGCTATTGCAGTAGGGGTATTGTTATTCTTCTCTCTCCTCTCTTTTACGTATGATGACATTGATACACTTAAACAAGCAGATTTCACATTTAAAAAGATCAACAGTCTGGATTTCCCCTACACAAGAAATATGATAGGTCCTTTTGGTGCCTTACTTGCCTGGGTATTCCAGGTCATCTTAAGCGAACCTTTTAGTTTCTTCCTGGCAGTATTCCTGTTTGTATGTGGCTTTCTTTATATCTTTGGTTCAAAGATAGAACACCTCACAAGAAAATTATTCTTTATTTTACTATTCTTTATTTGGCTGACACTATTCTACCTTGCTGTGGGTGGGGCATTTCCTGTTCGTCGGGGAATCATATTTACTTTTTTCATAGATAAGATTTTTCATCCAATTTTTAACAGTCTGGGGTCAGCTATAGTACTTGGGCTCGCTCTCTTTGGCACAATAATATTTATTTTTGAAGCTAAGAATATCATGAATTTCTTTAAATCAATCTTCTCAAGTAATAAGCGTAAAAGAAAACCAAAACTTCAAAAAATTAAGAAAGAAAAATCTAAACCGAAAATAACAATAAAAGAACCAATAAAACCTGAGCCCGAGACCAGAAAAGAAAAAAAAGTAAAAAAGAAAAAGAATAAACATAAAAGCTCGAAAACAGAAGAGAAAAAGATCACTTCTTCTTCAACTATACTTGGAGAGTCTTTATATAATCTACCAGACTATAATAAATTACTGCAAGACTCTCCTTCTATGAGTAAACACGCAATAGAGCAAAAGAAGAAAGAGATCGAAGAAAAAAGCCACCTCCTACAATCCAAACTCAAAGAATTCGACATCGAAGGCGAAGTGGTCAATGTAAATATCGGTCCAGTTATTACGCAGTATGAGCTGCGTCCTGCACCAGGCACAAAAATCAGCAAGTACACCTCACTTGCTGATGATCTGGCGTTAGCTCTCAAGGCAAAAAGTATTCGTATCGTTGCACCGATTCCGGGCAAGGATACCATTGGTTTTGAAATTCCAAATAACAAAGCAGAAATAATTTATCTTAAAGAGGTTCTTGGGTCAGACATAATGAAAAATAATCCTTCCCCAACGCTGATCGCTCTTGGAAAAGACATCACGGGGCAGCCGGTTGTTACTGATTTGAAAGAGCTGCGACATCTGCTTATTGCAGGTGAAACCGGATCTGGGAAAAGCGTCTGCCTTAATACGATCTTGAACTCAATCATGTTTCGTGCCCGTCCAGACCAAGTTCGCCTGATACTATTCGATCCGAAAAAAATCGAGCTTTCTCTCTATCAGAATGCTCCCCATCTTGTAAAAGACGTCATCACTGATTTTGAGGATGTGGTATTTATTCTCAATTGGGCAGTAAATGAGATGGAGCACCGCTATGATGAACTGGCAAAATATCATGTGCGGGATCTGGCAAGTTATAATGAGATGTGTGTACAGAAAATCAAAGAGTACGAAGCACGAGAAAATAGGGAATTAGCAGAAGGAGAAGAACTTCCACAGACAATGCCCTATCTCGTTATTGTTGTGGACGAACTCGCTGACCTCATGCAGAAGATGGCAAAGGATATCGAGCGTCCAATACAAAGATTGGCAGGAATGGCACGAGCGGTTGGCATCTATCTTATTTTTGCGACACAAAGACCTTCCGTTAATGTCATCAATGGCGTGATCAAAGCAAACTTTCCTTCACGTATTTCTTTCCACGTTTCATCAAAAACAGATTCAAGAACTATTCTGGACATCAACGGCGCTGAGAAATTACTTGGGCGCGGTGATATGCTCTTCTCCCCACTTGGTAAAAAACCACCTGAACGGGTACATGGCTCATTTGTCTCGACTGATGAAGTAAAAAAACTTATCGATTATCTCTCGCAATATCCAAGACCGGAATTGGACATCAAGCTTCCTACAGAGCAGGATGGCAATGAGGATTTTAATTATGATGATGAGCTTTTCCCTCAGGCGGTTCGCTATGCAGTGGAGAAAAAGTATGCTTCCATCTCAATGATGCAGCGGAAATTCAGAATAGGATATGCCCGTGCAGGTAGACTGATCGATCAGATGCAGCGCGCTGGTTTTGTTCAGGACGCCGAGGGCAGCAAACCCAGAAAAGTGCTCATCTCTGAGAATGATCTCGAAAGGTTAGGATATTAATGCGAAATGTTTTACTTACCATAATTATACTCTCAATCTCAATAACTTCTTTGTTTAGTAATCAGGAACTTCTTAATGAATTCCTCGAAAGAAATAAGAGAATTTCTACTTACCAGGCAACCTTTGAGCAACGCAACTACTGGCCTGATAGTGATGTGGAACTCTTTTCCTATGGTCATCTTTATACAAAAAAAGATAAGATCATGCTTGATTTCTATGCGCCAACTAAGCAGGTCATGTTAGGAACTGAAGACGATCTCCGTCTCTATTTTCCCGAGAAAAATCAGCTTATCATTCAGGATTGGAGTTATTGGCAGAATTTTATCAATCCAGAACTTCTGGCAAAGGAATATATTGATTTCTGCAATCTGGAATTAACAAAGCGTTATAATAATGTGACGATATTCAAATTCAAACCGACTGAGGTCATGCAAGACTTTAAGGAGCTTGTGATCCAATTCTCAAATACTGATTCCCTTATTGTTTCTCTGGAATACAAAGATCAGTACGACAATGAAGTAGGATTCTATTTCACTGATGCATATATAAATACTGGCATGCCTGACGATATTTTCACCCTTCCTGTTCCGGAAAATACTACAATTATCGACCAACGAACGACAATTCAAGAATAAATGGAGAACCTATGATAACGCTCATAATGGCAGGAGGTATTGGAACCAGATTTTGGCCTTTGAGTACTAAAGAAAATCCCAAGCAGTTTTTGCACATTCTTGGTGAACGTTCCATGATACAACAGACTGTTGATAGGATACTTCCACTCGTGAAATATGAAGATATCTATATTGTAACAAATGAGTCACAGATTACGTTAGTGAAAGAGCATCTACCCGAACTTCCAGAAGAGAATATCATCGCTGAACCAATGGGAAGAAACACTGCTCCCTGCATCGGACTATCAGCCATATTGCTGGAAGAAAAGTATGCGGACGACGAAACCATGCTTGTGCTCCCGGCTGATCACTATATCGGAAAACCTGAACTCTTCAGAGAGATCGTTTCAAGCGCTGATGAATTTGTCAAAAAGCAACGAAAGCTCCTTACTTTCGGTATAGAGCCAACTTATCCGGCAACGGGATATGGGTATATTGAGTTCGGTAACGAGATTCAGAAAGATCCAATTCCAATTTTTTCTGTTGAGCAATTCAAAGAAAAACCAGATCTTTCCACCGCAGAACAGTTTCTTGCTTCGGGCAATTTTGCGTGGAACAGCGGTATGTTTTTATGGCGAATAGATTCAATTAATAACGCAGTGAAATCCTCGATGCCTTCACTTTATTCATCTCTCCTCGGCATCAGGGATAGTTGGACATCAAATAAAGAAGCGGTTCATAAACTTTATTCCGAGCTGGATTCTGTTCCGGTCGATATCGGCATCATGGAAAGAGCTGATAATGCAGTTGTCGTTCCCATCAACATAGATTGGAATGATATCGGAAGCTGGGAAGCGCTTGATGAAATGAAGAAAAAGGACAGAGACGGCAATTGCTTTGAAACACAAATTATGAACATAGAATCTCATAATACTTATGTTTATTCGGATAATCCACAGAGGAAAATTGCCCTCATAAATGTTGATGATATGATCGTTGTTGAGACCAAGGATGCATTGCTGATATGCAAAAAGGAAAAATCCCAGGATGTAAAAAAAGTTGTAGAAATTATTAAAAAAGAAGAAAAATATGAGTGATAAAAAAATGACTTTCCGTTTCCCTTCATTCTTGCGATGGCTTTCGATAATTGTGGCACTGCTGGCACTTGTTTGGGCAGTGTATTTTATCACAAGCGATATTTCTTCTGTGGATAAATGGTATAAAAAAGCAGCACCATTTCTCGTACTCTTCCTTGTAATAAATGTACTATATAAAAACCTCTTCACTATAAACTCAATTCGGTTCTCAGAAAGTTCTGTATTCTTTAAATCCCTTCTTCTAAAAGGATTTGAAATTAAGTTTTCACAGATGAAGAAACTCGAGTTCAGGATGAAGGGTGGGAAATCTATCGTACTTAGTTATGATGAAGATGGTCAGGAAAAAACACTTATCATTCCACGAGGTATAGAAAAGATCATAATCGTACTTACACTCATTGCAGAACAAGCCCCAAACCTCGAACTTGATGAGTTCATGAAGACAGTTATAACCACAAATAAATAATCGTAATTTGTAGATGAAAAAAGTTCTCATGATCACCTACTACTGGCCTCCTGCGGGTGGGCCGGGTGTTCAGAGAGTACTTAAGTTTGCAAAGTATCTTCCTCAATTCGGCTGGCAACCGGTCATCCTCACTGTACAGAATGGCGAATATCCAGCTTATGATGAAAGTTTGTTTAATGACATTCCACCCGAGTGTAAAGTATATCGAACTCCTTCTATCGAACCCTTTGCAATATATAAGAAATTTACCGGAATGAAGGAGGATGAAGCAATTCCAGTAGCAGCCTTGACTGAGGAAAAGAATAACTGGAAGAAAAAATTAGCCCATTGGATACGTCTGAACCTTTTCATACCTGATGCAAAAATCGGTTGGATCCCGTTTGCTATAAGAGCTGGCAAGCATATAATTAGAAACGAAAAGCCCGATATCATTTTTTCATCCTCCCCGCCACCAACGGTTCACTTGATAGCAAAATCACTTGCACGATGGAGTAAAATAAAATGGATTGCTGATTTCAGAGATCCATGGACGAGAATTTATCATTATGACCAGAACAGAATTTCACCGATAAGTAATTCTATTAACAATTCCTTAGAAAGTTCCATTTTATGCACCGCTAATAAAGTGACAGTTGTATCTAATGGATTCTTTCATGGGATTGAAGATAGTAAATTGTTTGTGTTACCCAACGGATTTGACGAAAATGACATTCCAGAGAAACAATCTGATCAAAAAAATAATATTTTTACGATACGGTACATGGGTTCATTGAAAGAACGACAATACGTGGATGTTTTTTTCAATATTTTGAAAGATCTTTCGGAAGAATCTCATTATCGAGGAAAAATCTGCTTTGAAATAATTGGACACGTTTTTGAGTCTGTAAAGCAAAAAATAATGCAAAAGGGAATCACTGGTATCCAGATAAATTTCTTAGGATATCTAAACCATAATAAAGCTCTAGAGTTAATTAGTCAATCCGACTTGTTACTATTTATTATTGGAAAAAGTTCAAGGGCAAAATTAATTATAACAGGTAAGCTTTTTGAATATATCATGGTAAATAAACCAATATTAGCCTTTGGTCCTCTTGAAGGAAAAGCAGATGAAATTATCAGAGAGACAGGAACAGGAAAAATGTTTGATTATTCAGATTATAATAATGTTAAAGATTTCATTAATATTAAATTTCAGAAATGGAAAGATACTGATAATATTACTACATTAAATAAAAAAATTGAAAAATATTCGCGTTGCAATTTGACACGGAAATTAATAAGTATTTTTGAGGTATCATCATGAAAGTCATCGATAAAATACTCGTGCTTGGTCCCCATACAGATGATGGTGAATTCGGATGTGGAGGAACCATTGCCCGTTTTATTGAAGAAGGTAAAGAACTATATTATGCGACTTTCTCATGCGCTGAAGAATCGGTTCCGGAAGGTCTTCCAAAAGACATACTCCTAAAAGAGGTTAGGAAAGCTTCGGCGGTACTTGGAATAAAAAAAGACAACCTTCTTATTTACAGGTATCCAGTTAGGAAATTTGCACATCACCGTCAGGATATTCTTGAAGACCTAGTACAGTTGAATAGAACTATTCAACCAGACCTTGTAATCATGCCTTCTAAACATGACCTTCATCAAGATCATTTAACTATCGCTACCGAAGGATTGAGAGCATTCAAATTTACATCAATTTTGGGCTATGAGATGCCATGGAATAATATAACATTTGAAACAAGATCCTTTATATATCTTGAGGAACGACATGTCGAAAAGAAACTTGATTCTCTTAAATGCTATCGTTCCCAGATAGGAAGAAAATATGCAAATGCAGAATATATTAAGGGATTAGCAAGAACTCGTGGTGTTCAAATTGGAGTCGAGTTCGCTGAAACATTTGATGTACTCCGCTGGATAATTAAGTAAAAATGCCAACTCACTTAACTGAATTTTACAATAATAGGATTGGTGATTACGTCAAGGATCCTGATGATGAAAACTTTCTTCTTAAATTGAATAATATCTTACAAAAAGAAGAGATCAAATTTTATAAAGAACTTCCTATCGATTATCCATTTATTTTCGTTTTTGGTTTGCCCCGTTCGGGCACAACGCTTCTTACACAATTCATAGCTCACTCTTTCGATATCGCTTACATCAACAATCTTATGGCAAGATTCTGGCTAGCTCCACTATTCGGAATCCGCCTGTCAAAAAATGTAATATCCGATAAATATACTAATTACTCTTCTGATTTTGCTCGAACAGCTGATATTTCTGACATTCATGAATTTGGATATTTCTGGAGGTACTGGCTAAAAAAAGAAAAAATAACAGGAATTACTGAATATGAAAAAATTGAAAAAACAGTCGATTGGGAAATGTTGA